>FLNX01001628.1_pt1 | contig 145167 bp, 128 predicted proteins | sample 1140341 | NCBI WGS metagenome assembly FLNX01 (sample SAMEA3878208, study PRJEB12797) | bioreactor metagenome | biome: Moose rumen | place: Sweden | collected 2011-10
GTCAGGAAAAACAGAATCTGGGCGGAATCGAGCAAAATTTCATCGAATCCGCCCAGTTTTGATAAAAAAGTGGGCGGAATCGAAGAAAAAACCGTCGAATCCGCCCAAAAAACTTATTCCGCCAAGGCGTGGCTGATTTTCCTGTTGACTTGCAACAGGCGCTTTTCGTCCAATTTCACCACCTTGCGGTCATAGGTCATCAGGCCGTTCAGCTCGGTCTCGCAGTCGGTGGTTTGCGTATAGACCGCCGCCGAAAAGCCTTGGAACACCATCTTGTAGAGTTGTTCGGCATATTCCACATAGGTGTCGGTCACCTTTTCCTCTGTGTCGAACTCCACATAGCCCCAACCTTGGTCTTTCACCCAAGTGTGGCCTTCGATTTTCCTTCCGATGCCGCCATATTCGCCCAAGACCGTGGCACGGGTCGGGTCGTAAAGGAACATTTTTGGCTCGGGATAATGATGCAAGTCGAGGATGTCGCCGCACTGGAAGAAATTGCCGCCCGAAGCAGGGTTCACCAAGCGCGTCGGGTCGAGTTTCTTGGTCATTTCGACGATTTCGGGTGTCTTGAACTGTCCCCACGACTCGTTGAACGGCACCCAAACGCCGATGCATGGCACCGACTTCAGGCTGTTTATGATTTCCGTCCATTCCTTCTTGTAGCACTCCTCCGATTCGAGCGTACGCAGGCTCTCGGGGCCTTGGTAGTATTGCGTCGTCTGCCACTCAGGCCCACGGCCGCCGCTGGGCATATCCTGCCAAACGATGATGCCGAGGCGGTCGCAATGGTAGTACCAACGCGCCGGCTCCACCTTGACGTGCTTGCGTATCATGTTGAAACCCAAGTCCTTGGTCTTTTGGATGTCGTAGGCCAAAGCCTCGTCGGTGGGCGCGGTGTAGAGTCCGTCGGGCCACCAGCCTTGGTCGAGCGGGCCATAGTGGAAAATCGGCAGGCCGTTGAGGGTGAGGCGCGTGATGCCGCTATCGTCGCGCATCGTGCCGAAGCTACGCATGGCGAAATAACTATCCACGGCATCAACGACTCTTCCCTTGCGCAACACACTGACTTTCATGTCATAAAGGAAAGGATGGTCGGGTGTCCAACGCAGGAAGTCTTCGGGCATGTTCACCTCGACAGGCTGCCCGTTGATGGACTTGCCCGAGGCAACGGGCTGACCTTCGTAGAAGACCTCCACTTGATACAAATCGTCCTTCGTCAGGTTGAAGAAATCCACATCGACGCTGACCGTGGCCTTGTCGAAATCGGGCGTGGTGACCAGATTTTGGATGAAGTCGTCAGGCACGTTTTCGAGCCACACCGTCTGCCAGATGCCCGTCACCGAGGTGTAGAAAATGCCACGCGGCTTGATGACCTGCTTTCCGTGCGGGATGTAGCTGCTGTTGGTCGGGTCCCAAACACGCACCACCATCTCATTGCCCTTGGCTTTCAGGGCTTGCGTGATGTCGAAGGTGAAAGGCGTGTAACCGCCTGTGTGCGAGCCTACTTTGATACCGTTCACCCACACGTCCGCCATCCAATCGACGGCACCGAAATGGAGCAACACGCGACCGTTTTTCCAGTTGGCCGGAACTGCGAAAGTCTTTTGGTACCACAAGGCATTGTCGGGTCCGACCTCCTTTTGCACGCCCGACAGCGCCGACTCGATGCAGAACGGCACGAGGATGTCGCCCGCAAACCTGTCGGGGCACCTCTCCCCTTTCGGCGTAATGGCGTATTGCCACAGGCCGTTCAGGTTTTTCCATTCGGGACGCACCATCATCGGGCGCGGATATTCGGGCAGGGCGTTTTCGGGGCTGACCTGCGAAGCCCATTCGGTCTTGATTTTGTCGCCGGCGGGCGCATATTGGGCGAAAGCCATTGACGAAGCCATCATTGCAATTAGTAAGAGTTTGGTTTTCATTGGATTACGTATTTATTCATCATTCATTTCTTTCATAAACGCATCGCAAGCCGCCAACAAACCATGTACGGCGTGAGGGAATAATTCAGACATATTAGGCTCTGAATCAAGTTGTTGTTCATAGCAAAGCCACACCGAGGCACCTTTCTCTTTCCCGTCTTCGTACTCATAAAGGACGGCTTTCACCACCTTATAATTCCAGTTGACGTTGTTGCACGCCATGATTGCCTTGGCGAAATGCTCGTCGGAAACATCAAACACGCCTGGCAGGATGAGGCGGAAAAACATCGGGTCGTCGGCATCTTTCCACAATAGGAAATTCCAGCCTTCCACATTGAAATTCAGGCCCAAATCGCTTTTTTTGGTTACGATGCCTTGCGATTTAAGGTATCTCGACACTAACCCGCCGATAGTCATCACACTCAATTTTTGTTGAAACCGATTCGCGTCTTGGTGGAATAGGTCGGGTTCTTGTATTTCAGCACATCGACGAGGATTTTCTGCGAAATCGGCACGTCGTTGTAGGCGGCGGTCATGGCGGCCTCGTTGACGGCCTCGGTGATGTCGCCTGCGTTGAAGTCGTCCGACATCTTGGCTAGTTCGTCGAAATCGAGTTCCTCGCAAGGGCGGTCTTTCAGGTGATCCATGAAGATGTCCTTACGCGCCTCGAAGTCGGGCTGCGGCACGAAGAACACGCGGTCGAAGCACCCCACGCGCATGATGCTTTGGTCGATGAGGTCGGGGCGGTTAGTGGTGGCCACCACGATAATGCCCTTTTTGGAGCACCCGTTCATCATGCCATACAACGCCGAAATCTGCGGCGTGACGTTCTCCTCGCCTTCGGCGTTGGGATTGGGTGCCAAAAACTCCAACTCGTCGATGCAGATGGCAAACGGAGCCTTGATTTCGGCGGCATCGAACACCCGTTGCAGGTTGTCCAACACGCCTTCTTGATAGATATGCCCCATTTCGGGACCGCTGATGATGGAATAATTGAAGCCTAATTCCTCGGCGAAGCTCCTCAGCACAAGGCTTTTGCCACATCCGGGAGGGCCGTAGAGCAGCACGCCGTTGATGGCCGGCAGCCTGTACAGCTCGGCCTTTTCGGGATTCTGCAAGGCGAAAAGCACCTCCTTGCGAAGCTGTTCCTTCAGCTCGTCGCGGCCCGTGACGTTGTCGAAGCCGCTGCCCGAGCCTTTCTTGAAGGTGATGACAGGGCCGTTGTTCTCTTGGCTTTCGTTGCCGTTGGCTTCAGGTTGTTCATTATTCTCTTGGTTCTCAGCCAAATGAGGCATCAGCTGTTGCAACAAGGCTTCGGCGAACTCGGCTGCCGAGGCGAAACGGTCTTCAGGCTTCTTGGCCAAGGCCTTCTGGAGGATGGCTTTCATGTAGTCAGGAATCTTCACCTCGTCGGTTTCCATGATAAGTTCCTGTTTTCGAGCCTTTTTCACGGCATCGGCGACCTTTTTCTTGTCGCTCTGCACGACCTCCAAACCGACCTCCCACGGCGACATTCCGAAAATCAGGTAATAGAGCAAGGCTCCCGTCGAGAAGATGTCGCTTTTCACCGTATAGACCGAGCGGAACGTTTCGGGAGCGCGGAAAAACGGCTTCAGGTCCTCGTCGATGAACGTCGGGCGGCCTTTCACCATGTAGGAGATGTGACCGAGGTCGATGATGGTAGGCATGAGCATCCCGTCGTCCAACTCCTGAAGCATGATGTTCGACGGGCGTATGTCATTGTGAATCAGGGCACGGGAATGGATGAACGACAAGCCGCTCAACACGCAAAGCGTGATTTGCACCGCGTCCTCCAAGTCGAAACGCCCGTCCTCCTTGACGGCCTCCGAAAGCAGGACACCGCGATAAAACTCGGTCACGAGATAATGATAGGCGGCATTGCCCTTTTGCACCTCGCCGTTATCGACATAACGTATCACATTGACGTTGTCGTCGGTGTTCAGTTCCTTGCAGAGATGGATCTCATAGACCTCCTTGCCTTCGAAAAGCTGCTCGCGTGGGATGCTTCGGAAGTCGTACATCTTCATGAAATACATCATATCGTCAGGGCCGAGCACCGTATATGACTCAGCCACAATGCCTTTCTTTACAAACGAGTGGATGACATACTTGCCAATCTTCTCACCTTTCTTGAATGTCTGCATAAGCGTGAATTTGAATGGGCAAAGGTCACGATTTATTTTGAAATGCGCAAGGGATAAAGAAAAAAAACCGAATTTTATGCAAATCATAAAATCCGATTTGCAGATTTGCATAAAACTTGGCATTAAAAAAGGAGAACCACACGGCTCTCCTTTATCATATCATTCTGATTTACAACCTTATGCGTCGATATTAGCGTAAGTTGCGTTCTGTTCGATGAACTCGCGGCGCGGACCCACTTCGTCGCCCATGAGCATGGAGAAGATGTGGTCGGCTTCCATGGCGTTCTCTATGGTCACTTGACGCAGAGTGCGGTGCGCGGGATCCATGGTGGTTTCCCAAAGCTGTTCGGGGTTCATCTCACCCAGACCTTTGTAACGCTGCACGTCGTAACCGCCCACGGTGCCGTTCTTGGTCAGTTCGGCCATGGCCGCAAAGCGCTCTTCGTCGGTCCAGCAGTAGCGGATCGGCTTGGTGCCGCGCTTGATGAGATACAAGGGCGGCGTGGCGCAATACACATAGCCGTTCTCTATCAGCTCGCGCATGTAGCGGAAGAAGAAAGTCAAAATCAGCGTGGTGATGTGGCTGCCGTCAACATCGGCATCGGTCATGATGATGACCTTGTGGTAGCGCAGCTTTTCAAGGTTGAGAGCCTTGCTGTCCTCTTCCGTGCCGATGGTGACACCCAAGGCGGTGTAGATGTTCTTGATTTCGTCGCTGTCGAACACGCGGTGCTCCATCGCCTTTTCCACATTCAGGATCTTACCGCGCAGCGGCAGGATGGCCTGGAAGTTGCGGTCGCGGCCTTGCTTGGCGGAGCCGCCTGCCGAGTCACCCTCGACGAGGTAAAGCTCAGTCTTGGCGGGGTCGCGATCGGAGCAGTCGGCCAACTTGCCCGGCAGGCTGAAGCCCGACAGGGCGCCTTTGCGCTGCACCTTCTCGCGGGCGTTGCGTGCCGCTTGGCGCGCTTGGGCGGCCAAAGTCACCTTGTCGAAGATGGTCTTGGCTTCCTTGGGGTGTTCTTCGAGATAGTCGGAGAGTTGCTGACCCACGATGGAGTTGACGATGCCCATCACCTCGTCGTTGCCGAGCTTGGTCTTGGTCTGTCCCTCGAACTGCGGCTCCGGCACCTTCACCGAGATGACCGCCGTCAAGCCTTCGCGGAAGTCGTCGGGCGAAATCTTCACCTTCTGTTTCTCAAGCTTTTCGAGCAGGCCGCTCTTTTCGGCGTAGGCGTTGAACGAGCGCGTCAGGCCCGAGCGGAAGCCTTGCAGGTGCGTGCCGCCTTCGATGGTGTTGATGTTGTTGACATACGAGTGCAGGTTTTCCTTGTACTCGTCGTTGTATTCCAAGGCGATTTCGACTGGCACGCCGTTCTTTTCGCCCGAGATGGATACCGGCTCGGGGATGAGCTTGGCGCGGTTGGCGTCGAGATAGTCGATGAAGTCGATGAGGCCGTTCTCGGAGTAGAACGTCTCGCTGCGGAATTGGCCGTTTTCGTCGGGTTGGCGCTCGTCGGTGAGCGTGATGGTGATGCCGTGGTTGAGGTAGGCCAACTCGCGCATTCGGTTGGCAAGCGTGCTGTAGTCGTATTCCGTGGTCTGGAAGATGGAACCATCGGGCGTGAAGGTGATGCGGGTGCCGTTCTTGTCGGTTGTTCCCACCACTTTCACGTCGTAGAGCGGCTTGCCACATTCGTATTCCTGCTTGAAAATCTGGCCTTCGCGATAGACCTCGGCGGTGAGGTGGGTGGAAAGCGCGTTGACGCAGCTGACGCCCACGCCGTGCAGACCGCCGGAGACCTTGTAGGAACCCTTGTCGAACTTGCCGCCAGCGTGAAGCACGGTCAACACCACTTCGAGGGCCGAACGATGCTCCTTCGGGTGCATTCCCGTGGGGATGCCACGGCCGTTGTCGAGCACGCTAATCGAGTTGCCGGGCAGGATGCGGACGTCAATCTTGTCGCAATAGCCAGCCATAGCCTCGTCGATGGAGTTGTCAACCACCTCATATACAAGATGATGCAAGCCCCGAAAATGGACATCGCCGATATACATGGCCGGACGTTTGCGCACGGCCTCCAAGCCTTCAAGCACCTGAATCTTATTGGCACCATATTCTTCGCTTGCCAATTCTCTTTTTTCTTCTTCAGTCATTTTCTGATAATTAAGGTTTTTCGATTAAAGGTGCAAAGATACACCTTTTTTCGGCACGATGACCAAAAAAGTTGAAAAAATTGTTTTCATGGCAAAACGGCTCTATCGGGCTAAAAACGGGCAATTTTTCAATATGCCAAAAAACCTGCGCACCAGGGAAAAGGAGAAAGCCCTTCGTCGAGGAGGGGCTTTTTGTGACGTTTAAAGCGTTTTCAGAATCTCAGCTTCACGCCTGCGAAGAATTGGATGCCCGTCACGGGATAGTTGTAAAACAGCTGGTATTTCTGGTTCGCCACATTGTCCAACAGGGCGAAGGCCGAGATTTGGTCGTTCACCTTGTAGTCGGCTCCGAGGCTGAGGTCGAAGACATCCTTCAGCTTTTCCGCGTTAAAGTTCGTCGCCTGCCAGTCGCCCACACCATCCCACACCTTGGCATAACGCCCGCCTTGATAAACCAAGCTTGTATTGAAAGCTAACTTATCATTGAAGTCGTAGGTGAGTTTCAGCTTGACCTCCGCCGTGGGGCGATACCAAGCATATTCCTCAGTGGTTGGCTTGCAGTTGTTGTAGGCGAAACCTAAATCGGCAGTGAGGCTGTTGCGCAACTTGACGCGGGCATCGGCGAGTACCGACACCGTATGGGTTTCGTCGTAAAGCAGGTCGAATCTATTGGCAATCACGGCATTATCAACAAAACCATACTGCAAAACATAGAACGGGTCGTTGTCGGTATGGCGATAGCGCACGCCCAAATGAATGTCGAGGGATCCTATTAAATTGGTTCTGACACCGCCTTCAAAGCCGAACTTCACTTTCTGCATCTGCATGGGTTGCAAATGGTAAACGAAAGGGTTCTCTTTGATTATCTCGTTGTATGTGAACATCTTAAGTCCGCCATTCACGCCTGCATAGAACTCCATCTGCCTGTCCAGCACGTAAAGGCTTCCTTTCAGGTCGGGGCGGAGACACCATTTCAGCCCGGATTCTTCGGGGTTGAGATTGCCCGCGTTGACGACAAGTCCCAAATGCAGGGAAAAGAAATCGTCCGACATTTCGAATGCGGGATTCAACTCCATACGCATCGTCCGATTGGTGGTGTCATAAACGCCATACGAGTCAAAATCAAAAGCGGCATCCAACTTGACGACTTGTGGATGGGCTTTCTTTCCCCACCAACTGGCAGGATAAGCAAAGCCGTAAGACGCCCCCAACAAATGGTCGCTGCTCCCGAACCTATCAAAAGTATAATGGTAGTTGACGCCGCCTGAATGACGCATCGACCCGACCTGAGTGGCGGTTGAAGACAATCGCAAGAAGGCACCAATCGTATTGTAAGCCTGACGCGGGCAAGTCGTTTCGATTTGATCTTCAGAAAGTTGCACTTCCGACAGATTGACACCATAATAATGATAGATATCGTTATTGTAGGTAACGCCGGCGTTCAGCAAAGCATCACCCATGACATTGGAGACATTGATGTCGAAAGCGTTGTTCATATAACCCGAAGGCGCAAAGTCCTTGATGTTGAGCCACGAAGAGTTGTGCTTGATGCCCACGCCGAGGCCCAAGGTCTTCGTGAGCATGGAGTTGTGCTTGTAGAGAAACACGGGCGAGAGCCTTGTCCCTATGCCGGCCATGAGGAAATTCTGGGTCGGGGTGACTAATTTGTCGTTCTTGGCCGCAAACGCCGTTGGGCTGATTTTCTCCAAGTCAAGGGCGAACTTTTGCTTGGTCTCCTTTGGAGTGACTTCCGAGCTGGGGAAGGCATACGAGGGTTGAGGCGTTTCGGGTTGCAGCGTCAACTTGTTGACCTTGTTCACTTTGGGGCGGTATTTGCCTTCCACGGTGACTTGTTCGTCGTGTTGGGCGAAGGCTTGCGTGGCGATGAGGGCCAGGGTTGCTATTAGGGTTATTCTCTTCATATTCATTGTTGTTAGGTGCAGGGACTGATGTCGCCTGCTTACTGGTATATCGTCCCTACGGGACTTGTTGTCGTTTTTATCGGCAGGGACTGACGTCGCCTGCTTACTGGTATGTCGTCCCTACGGGACTTTACGGTTATCGTCGTCGTTTTTATCGGCAGGGACTGACGTCGCCTGCTTACTGGTATGTCGTCCCTACGGGACTTTGCGGTTATCGTCGTCGTTTTTATCGGCAGGGACTGACGTCGCCTGCTTACTGGTATGTCGTCCCTACGGGACTTATTCGGGTTCTATGGGTTCGATGCCGTTGCTGCCGCCCACCTTCGGTTCGAGGCGTTCCACCTCGGCGAGCTTGGCGCGGGCTTCTTGTTTCAGGTCGTTGCCCTTGTAGTTGTCGATGACGCTGCGGAGCGTCTCCTTGGCCTGAAAGTAGTTCTCCTTGGCCACATACACGTCTGCCAGCGCGATGAACGACTTGGCCACCCAATAGGTGTGCGCCGCGAAGTTGTCCGAAATGTCGAACACCTTGCTCTCGGCTTCGTCGTATTTCTTCAGTTTGATGGAAGCCACGACGGAATAGTAGGCACTCTCGGCACCATATTCCGACTTGTCGCTGCGTGCGCTCTTGTCGAGTCGCTCGATGGCGGCGGCGTAGTTGCCTTTCTCGAAATACGACTTGCCCACGATGTGATTGATTTGGTTGACCTGCTCGTCGGTCAGGTCGCGGGAGAGGCGCAAGCTTTCCCCCATCTCGATGGCCTTGTCGTAGTTGCCCAAGAAGAAGCTGCTCTTCATGCAACCTTCGAGGGCCTCAAGGCGCTTGGGCGGCACCTCGGTGATGCGTGAGAGGCGTTCATAGTATTCGCCCGCCTTTTGGTAATTGCCTTTCTCGTACTCGATACGGGCCATCTTCAGCAGGGCGTTGTCGGTGTAGTCGTTGTCGGGCTGCGACAATATATAATTAAGGTGCGTGACGACCTGCTCCTCGGGGCCCACCTTCTCGGCACATTCGAGGGCGTAGTAGTGCGCCTTCAGCGAATACGCGCCGTTGCGGAAGTTGTCGAAATAATACTGCAAGGCCGTTTGTGCCTGCTGGTAGCGGCCGTCAAGGTAGAAGTTCTCCGCATTGGCGAAAGCCAACGAGTCTTGCTGCGTCACTTTCACCTGCCCGCCGTTGGCGTTGACATAGCCGAAATAATCATCCAACTTGTTCTGTTCCATGTAGATGCTTCGTATGATGCTTAACGCCTCACGCGATTCGTCGGTGTTCGGATAGCTTTCCACCAAGTTCTTCAGGTTTTCGAGGGCGAGGTCATACTGGTTGTTGTTGTAATAAACCATTCCGACCTTCATCATGGCTTGGCGCGTATAGCTCGATCGCGGCCTGTCCTTGATGAGGCGGTTGAAGTTGGAGATGGCGGAGCGTTTGTCGCCGTGAACGAGATAGGTGTTCCCGATTTCAAACAGCGCCTGGTCGTAATACGGTGTGCTCGGATAGGTCTGCACCAAGTCGTTGAGCATCGCAATCTTCTGGTTCACGTTGCCTTTTGCCCCATAGCAAAGGCCCTGCTGATAAAGTGCGTAGTCGGCGTTGCGTTTGCCGACTCGGGTGGCAAGGTCGTAGTAATTGATGGCGTTGGCGTAGTTGCGTTCCATGTAGAAACAATCGCCGAGGCGAATGTAGGCATCCGTTTTCAAGTCGGTTTGGGAGTCGTCGGCGGCTTGGATGAAGCGGCGGAAGCACTCTTCGGCGGCGTCGTAGTCGGGCTTTTGGTAATGGATGTAGCCCAAGTCGTAGTCGGCGAGGGCGTACTCGGGCAAAGCGGAGGCGCCGCTCATGCCCTTGAACTGGGTCAGATAGCGTCCGGCCGAGGTGTAGTCGCCCAACTGGTAGGCCGACTCGCCCATCCAGAAACACGCCTCTGCCCTGTCGGCCGCCTCTTGTCGTGAGTTCATGATCTTCGAGAAATACACTTGTGCCCTGTCGTACTTGCCTTTCTGGTAGTTGTCAACGCCTGTCGCGTAAAGCAGTTCGTTGTAAACACGCTGCAACTCAGGGCTTTTCCGCTTCATCGCCTCAAGTCTGTCAAGCGCTTCATCGTTTTCTTTCGCATTGAGCAACAGATAGATGCACATCTCTTCGGCCTCGGCCTTACGCTCCGACTTGGAATGCTCGGCGATGAAGTTGTCGAGAAGCCCTACGGCTTCGTTGAAGGGGTCGGTGCCGGGGATGAGGCTCAACTTGGCGTAATTAAACAAGGCATCCTCGCCAATCTCCTCGTCGAAGCCCGCCGAATAAGCCGTATAGAAGGCATTCCTTGCATATTTCAGTTCGTCGGTCTTGGCATAGCAGGAGGCGAGATAATAGGAAGCGTATTGCGCCATGATGTCGGCGTCGCCAGCCACTTTCTGCAAGTCGGCCACGGCGCCTGCATAATCCTCTTTCATCATCTTGCTCACGCCCATCTGGTAAAACGCCTCGCGCGAAACGCCCCTACCCGAAAGGTTCTTCTGGTAAATCTGGTAATACTCCAAGGCCTTGTCGTAGTCTTTCTGCTGGAAATAGGCGTCGGCCACGATTTGCGCCATCTCCGACTTGCGCTTTTTCTCCGCCTGTTGGATGGCTTCGGGGCCGTCGTCAATCACCGACTGGTAGTCGCCGTTCAGGTAGTTGATTTGCATGATGTAGGCCGGCACAACCTTGGCATAGTCCTTGTGCCGACGCAGCAGCCGGAAGCTGCTCAGCGCTTCGCCGTACCTCCCGTTCACGTATTGGATATGGGCATAATAGTACCTCGCCGAATCCTTATACTTCCCTTCGTTCATCATCAAGCCGTGGAAGAGCGGCAAAGCCTTTTCGAGGTCGCCCAACCTGAAACAGGAATAGCCTTTGTTGAACTGCAACTGCTGCGCCTCGTCGGTGCTGAGCGAGGTGGCGTCGGTCTTCTCGTAGATGGCCAAAGCCTCCTTGTATTTCTTGTTTTGGAACAAGTTGTTGGCATAGAAGAAGTTGGCGTGTTTTGCCCAAGTGCTGCCCGGGTTGTCGTTCACGAACCGGATGACTTTGGCCGGGCCGTCGGCGTGTCCGAGATACATCGCGCTGACCGCTTCGTAGTATTGCGCATCGACGCAACGCTGCGACTTGGCGTCGTTGGCCGCGGCGCGATATTGCTCGAAAGTCGCCAAAGCCGCGCCGTATTCCTGGTTCTGGAAGGCCAACACCCCTTCGTTGAAAAGTGCCTCCGGATCATAGGCTTCGATATGCTTTTGCGCTGACACTGTGACAGATAATGCAAAAGTCATCATCATTATCAGCGAGATTTTATGTCGTGGTCTCATACGGTGAAATTTTTGACGAAATTACGGATTTCTGACTTTGGTACGGCAAAAACGGTCAAATTTCGTGCCGACCCGCTTCTTGAAAACGCAATCCGTGCGGTTTTATTATCGGATTTTGGCGGTTCGCAAGGAAAAAAGACGTACTTTTGCAGTCGGAATCGGGTTCTTCGGACGAAGATTAATAGGGAATCCTGTGTGAATCAGGAGCTATGCCCGTAGCTGTGAGTCCACAATGAGGTTTGCGGCATTGATGTCACTGATATTCGTTATCGGGAAGACGCCGCCGACCGGACCAAGCCAGAAGACCTGCCCGACTCCATATGAACGGCTTTCGGGAACAAAAGTTTGTGAAATATGAAGAAACAATATCAAGCAGTCACGGCTGAAGAAGCCGTCAAAGTCATCAAGTCGGGCGACCACGTCCACATCAGCTCGGTGTCGAACGTGCCGCAATGCTTGGTCAAAGCCCTGTGCGACAGAGGCCGCGCGGGCGAATTGAAGAACGTTTACATCCACCATCTGCACACCGAGGGCGCCGCACCCTACGTCAACCCTGAGTTTGAGGGCATCTTCCAGCACAACGCCTTCTTCGTGGGCGCCAACGTGCGCGAAAGCGTGCAGAAAGGCTTGGCGGACTACATCCCCGTCTTTCTCGGTGAGACCTCGAAACTCTATCGTGAACGCTACATCAAGTGCAACGTGGCCATGATCCAGGTCTGCCCTCCCGACAAGTTCGGCTATGTGTCGTTAGGTTCATCCGTTGACGCCACCTTGGCCGCCATGGAGAGTGCCGAGTTCGTCATCGCAGTGATCAACAAGCACGTGCCGCGCACTTTTGGCGATGCGTTGGTCCACATCAGCAGGATCAACATTTTTGTCGAAGACGATGCGCCATTGCTCGCTGTTGACATGCCCGAACCCAACGAGGTGGAGAAGACCATTGGGCGCTATTGCGCAGAGCTCATCGAAGACGGGGCTTGCCTCCAGATGGGCATCGGCTCCATCCCCAACGCCATCCTCTCGTGCCTCCACAACCACAAAGACATCGGCATCCATACTGAGATGTTCTCCGACGGCATTCTGCCCTTAATTAAAAAAGGTGTCATCACTGGCGACAACAAGAAACTCAACAAAGGCAAAATCGTTTCCACCTTCGTGATGGGTTCGAAGAAAATCTACGATTTCATCGACGGCAACCATGAGGTGCTGCTGATGGACGTGGAATACACCAACGACCCCTTCATCATTGCGCAGCAGCCCAAGATGACTTCTGTCAACTCGGGCATCCAAATCGACTTGTCGGGCCAGGTGTGCGCCGACTCGTTGGGCGAGCGCATCTACTCCGGTGTTGGCGGACAGATTGACTATGTGTATGGCGCATCGCGTTCCAAGGGTGGCAAGGCCATCATTGCCATGCCGTCCACAACGCGAAAGGGCATCAACAAAATCGTGCCTACGCTGGACTTGGGTTCGGGTGCCGTCACCACGCGCAACCACATCCACTGGTTCGTCACGGAATATGGTGCCGTCAACCTCTACGGGCGTTCGCTTCAGGAGCGCGCCAAGCTCATCATCTCGGTAGCGCATCCGCAGTTCCAGGAGATGCTTGACGAGGCCGCTTTCAAACGCTTTGGACCGCATTTTCATTATTTGTGGAACAATCTGTAATTGGGAACGGCCCTTCGACTGGCTCAGAGCCTCTGCAAAACTGAAAAAGCTAAGGTCGTTGAGTCTGCCAAAACGCCGACCCAAAATCTCAATAGTCCTATGTTCAAGAGTATCAACTTCGTAGAGATCTTCAGTTCGTTCATCGTGATGGCTGCCATCATCGACATTTTCGGCTCCATTCCGATTTTCGTCAGCATGAAAGAACAAAACAAGACCATCAAAGCGGGACAGGCCTGCCTGACGGCCTTGGGGCTGTTCCTGGCATTCTTCTTTGCTGGCGACGCCTTGCTGAAGCTGTTCGGCATCGACGCTGCCTCGTTTGCCGTGGCAGGCTCGTTCGTGCTGTTCATCCTCGCCGTCGAGATGATCCTCGGGCGCGAAATCATCAAGAACGATGGCGGATCAAGCGGTTCCAGCATCGTGCCCATCGCCTTCCCGCTGATTGCCGGTCCCGGTGCCCTGACCGCCTTGCTCTCGCTGCGTGCCGATTATGCCGTGATCAACATCATGATTGCCCTGTTGCTCAACATCGGGCTCGACTATCTCGTCATCCGCTCGCTGGACAAGGTGCAGAAGCTGCTCGGTCCCAACCTGATCTTCATCTTGCGTAAGTTCTTCGGCGTCATTTTGTTGGCCCTTGCCGTCAACATGTTCGTCAACAACATTTCGGTGATTATCGCCAACGTGACGAAATAATCCGTACATTTTCCGCCGATTTGTGGTGTCCCTTTGCGGACTCAATAGGGAATCGGGTGAGAATCCCGGACAGTTCCCGCTGCTGTGATGGCAAATCGCCTGCCGCTATACCACTGAAAGCCATGTCTTTCGGGAAGGCGGCAGAAGCGAGGCCTCAGTCAGATGACCTGCCTCAAGTCGTGTAACGAAGCTACAACTTCCCTTGAGGCGACCGACAAAAACACGAAAATTCCCAGCCTTACAAATGTCGATTGATGGGGGTGCGTCTCAAAAACAGCCTAACAAATGTCCATTAGACCAGATTTTCCCGATACGGCAAGCGGAAAACAAAAGAGATTCCGCACTGAAGCGAAATCTCCTTTTAGCAACGACCCAAGCGAATAAGCGGGATTCTGTTCCCCTTGCGGGGCGACTGTCATTTCTCTAGGCCTGCGGTCGCCCGCAGGCTCAAGCGCCCTACCCTGAGACGACGGACGAGCAACCCGTTGGCTCCCGAGGGAGCCGTGTCTCTATACTTGGACTTGCAGCCCATAAGGTTTACCTCGGCGGAATGTCGCCACCCGCCGCGTGAGCTCTTGCCTCGCGTTTTCACCCTTACCCTTCTCCCTTCGACAAGCCCAGGGGCCAGGGCGGTATGTTTTCTGTGGCACTTGCTGTTACCCTTGCGGGCACCTTCCTGTTAGGAAGTATGGTGCTCTGTGCTGTCCCGACTTTCCTCGCGCCGGCTTTCCCGACCCGCGACAGTCTGCCTGAATCGCGGCGCAAAAATACGGATTTTTTGAATACGGATTGTGTTTTTGTCGGAAGAGGTTTACACCGCCTGCCCTTTCTCTGATTCTCATTGTTTATTTCGTAACCGTTATCCGATTCGTATGGAATATGCCTTGCTTGTCATTGATGCGCAACAAATACCCCCCTTCGGGCAAATCACTCACGTTGATTTCATTTGAGTTCCGAACGCTTTTCACCAACTGCCCAAGCGCATTGTACACCTCCACTTCGGTAGCCTCAATACCTTCTATCGTCACCTTTTCCTTTGCCGGATTGGGATAAATGAATAATTCAGAATCCTGGGTTTCACTCATAGCCCCTTCGTAAGTACGTTAGCACATAAGCACACATAACGAAAAAAAACCAATCCTCCTTCACTTATCCAGTTCCACTCCAGGCTCTCCATACAATTCTCGCCACCACTCCATCTTTATCCGTTGGATATAAGCAGTCATTGTGTCGCCCTTTGAACTATCCGTCGTCATATTGACACTTCCCAATGGAATAGGAGTATGGTGTTGAAGTTCTTTTCCATTTTTCGAAGGAGTTGCTGACAACCCCTTGTAGTTGTCTTGGCATCCCGCCAATAGTAAGACGGCCAAAGCCATCACTACTATTGCGGAAACGACGATATTTACAGAATTTCTCATTGTTACTTCTCCTATACTTTTTTGTAATAAATCACAACCTTTGTCTTTCTTCCTCTCCCGCCAAACTTCCACGATACTTGCTGGCCTTGGCCTTCAGGCGATAGCGCACGGTCAGGTAGATTTCACGGGAATCGTAGGTACCGTCCTTGGTGATGCGCAGCCTCGAATAATAGTTTTCGAAGCAATATTTCGATTGGTTAAACAGGTCATTCACGCCCAAGGTCACCGTCAAAGATTTGTTCAAGAAGGCCTTCTGTACAGAAAGGTTGCACACCCACGAATCCTTAAAGCAATAAGTGATGCCAGTATGTCCTTTGCCCGTGTAGGTTAGGTCGGCATTGATGGTCCAGTCCTTGGGCAAGGCGAAAACATTGGTGAATGAGCCGAAAGGCATTATCTTGTCGAAATGAACGGTTTCGTCCTGGCTTTCAACGGAAAACCATTGCCTGCTGAAACCGACCGACAAATTAGGATTCCACACGCCAATCGTTGGGCTGGCCGACACCATCGCCCACATTTGCGGGATGCGGTCGAAGTTTCGGGGCTTCAGCAGCGAGACATACGACGAGCCTTCGACAGGTTCAGCCCATTCCATGATGGCATTGCGGGCATCCTGAAAACCTGCGGAAAACTGCATGAACTTCCATGAGGCCATGAGCGAAAAGTCATGGATCAACCAAGGTTCCAACAGCGGATTGCCCGTCTGCAACGTGAAGCGGTTGATGTATTCCACGGCGTTGCGCAGGTCGCGGTACGACGGGCGGCTGGTCTTCGCGGAATAACTCGCCATAAGTTGCACCTTGTCGATTTGCATCGAAAGCGAGGCACTTGGGAAAACATGATTGAACTTGCGGCTTTGGCCGATGATAATCTGGTCTTGCTCGTAATAGTCGTAGGCGGCGTGTTCGTAGCGGCAGCCCACGCTGAACATTCCTGTCACCGTTTCGCTGAAAGGCACCATGCGGCTGTATTCCACAAAGGCGGCAAGATTTCTATCTTTAATCTGTGTGAACGAAGTTTCGGCATACTCCGAATGGCTGATGTAGTCGTCGCGGCGCGAGGTGAACGAAGCCTGACCGCCATACGAAATCTCACCCCCAAAAAGAGGCGTGCTGAAGGTCAGTTTGCCAGCCAAAAGCCTGTTCTTGACGGGGTTTTCCGATTGGATGACACGGTCGTCCCACTCGCTGCTATGCTCAATGCCATTATTGTAAACGGTGTGGCCATTGTTGAGATAGTCGGCGTTGAAGTCGATGGAGGTGTTTCCCAACTTGCCAAGATAAAAGGCATTGATGCGATGCCCCATGTCATAGTCGTAACGCAGCAGTTGGCGGCTTTCTAGTTGGTCGTAATAGGCTCCGTCCATCTTGACTGCGCTGTTGATGTGAATGGAATCGTTCATCACCGCCCAGAAAGTAGGGCTGTAGCGCACGCCAACGATGTGGTCGGGATTGAAGGAGTAGTTAGCCTCGAACACACTGGAAAGACGGGCATCCCTCGTGTCTTCCGTCAGGGTGTTTTGCTGGAGCCAGTCGTTTTCCACCTTGTTTTCCTGAATGATGTTGGAGTGCTGCAAGGACTTCATGTCGCGGTAATCGACGGTGGCCAACAGTTGCCAGCCTTTCTTGCGGTAGTTGAGGCTCACGATGTCGCGCAGGTCGGTGTTGACCGCTGACTGATAGACCGACGAGCGCACATCCACACCCAAACCCTCATTGGGGTTCTTCTTGGTAACGATGCGCACCACCGCCCCGACCGTGGCATCATACCGCGCCCCTGGATTGGTGACCAACTCCACGCGCTGGATGTCCTTGGCGTTGAGTTGCTCCAATTCACTGAAGTCACGCACTTGCCGTCCGTTGATGTAAACCAGCGGCTCACCTTTGCCGAACACCGCCAGTTTGTCTTCGTCTTTGGCAATACCTGGAATTTTGCCTAAAACATCGTCAGCCGAACCCACCTCGGCAAGGATGCTGTTCTCGACCGTGGTCACTTGCGCGTCACCTTTAATGTAAACATTGGGCAGCCCCGCACTGACGGTCACTTCGTTAAGGCTGACGGCATCAAGTTCAAGTTGGATGGTACCCAAATTGGATTGCGTTCCCGAAAGCGGTAGCCACTTGTCCTTGTAGCCGATAAAGGACACCTTCAGCAAGGCCGCGTTTTGAGCCTTTCCCATTTGAAAAGCCCCATTTTCATCAGTGACACAGCCGCTTAAAAAGGCCGAGTCCTGGCTCATTTGCACCACATTCGCAAATGGAACAGATTGGTTGGTTTCATCAATGACCTTTCCGCTGATGTTTTGCGCCTTCGCGCCAAGCACTGCCAAGCAAATGAGCAGTGCCGTGAAAAATGATTTCTTGTCCATAATACTGTAATTTAAAGGTTGATAATTGAACTTGCATTTGGCATTGCAATCGCCGTGCCAAATTTATAAATCATTATACATCAATAAATTACAAAATAGCTCCACTCGAAAAAAGTGTAAAAGTTCTTTACAGGTGTAAAGAAACTTTACAGTGGGCGTTTACACTACTGCGCAGTCCAAGCTCTCACAAACCGAGGTTTCCCCGCAAAGTCTTCCAAAACCTCAACATTTGAGAAACCCGTTTCGCGACAAAGCGAAAGCATCTCCTCCCCCATCCGCTCGTTGATTTCGAACCAGACTTGTCCTCCGGGCCTCAGCTGGTTTTTGGCCAATGCCAAAATCCGTCGGTAAAACAGCAGCGGGTCGTCGTCGGGGACGAAAAGGGCGTTTTCAGGTTCCCAATCGAGGACATTGGCTTCTATCGCGGCACGCTCGCTTTCGCAAACGTAGGGCGGGTTGCTCTCCACCAAATCGACGGGCTGGGTGAAGAACGCAGAAGTCGGATTCAACACGTCGTCATGCACAAAGGTCACCTTTGCACCATTGCTTTCAGCGTTCCCTTTGGCGATTTGCAAGGCTTCCTCGGAAACGTCGAAGGCCACCACTTCGGCATTCGCGAAATGCTTCGCCAAGGCGATGGCGATGCAGCCCGATCCCGTGCCGATGTCCCAAATACGCAAGGGTTTATCGGCAGGTAAACTTGCGCAAATCTTTTGCACCATTTCCTCGGTTTCAGGTCGTGGGATAAGCACCTCGGGCGACACCTTCATTAATAGGTCGACGAAACGCGCCATGCCCGTCACGTATTGCACCGGCTCGCCCGCCAGCAAACGTTTCGTTGCTTGTTCCAACCGGAAATGTTGCATCTCGTCAATGCGCAAGTTGGGTTCCATCAGTTGCCGTTTCAGGTCGATGCCGAAGAGGTCTTCAAGCAGGATGCGCATCAACTGCTCCGCCTCGCGCTGCGTGAACCTTTCAGCCAGCGCCTCGGTGAAGTGACGTTTCGTTTTTCTTAGATCAAATCCTGTCATATTGCAAAATTAGGAATTATGTGAGAAAGGGCAAGCTACATTGAAAAATAATGTGTAATTTTGCAACGAATTAAAAAACATCGAACAATGGAATTACAAACCGTCATTATCGAAAACCCTAAACTCACACAAAGCGGAGCGGTCGTTGAAGACATGAGCGTCAGGCGTTCTGGCATCGCGAAAGTGCTTTGGCGCAAACTCGACACCCAAGTGCCAAAAAGCGAAGTCATCATTGGCGGAGTTGAAAAATATATTGATTAGGTATGGGAGCCATCACAAGACGATTTCAAGAAAAGGTGGACTGCATTGTTACCGAATGTTATGTTTATGCAGCAACAAACCTAACTCATGGCGATAGCATAAAACGTGTGAAAATCACGCGCTCCCTTTGGGACACTGGCGCTTCCGTTTCGCTCATTTCTGCACGAGTCGCAAAAGTTTTGGGTCTTTCTTCCATTGGAAAATCGGGTGTTTCAGGATATAACGAAGGGATTGATGTCAAAGACACATTCCTTGTTCACCTTGGCCTGCCGACGGGCGACATTGTCACAAACATTATGGCAATGGAGTTTGAAAGTGATGAGTATGATGTCGTTATCGGAATGGATGTCATCTGCAATGGCGACTTGGCCATCACAAACAAAGACGACAAAACGACTTTTTCCTTCAGGATTCCATCGGAATCGGAAATTGACTTTTCCGAAAGACATTGATGCTTTACCTCATCTCAGCCATATTATTCTCCACCGGCGTCTTCGTCGCGATGCGCCTCTTCGAGCGTTTCCGCCTCGACAACCATCAGGCCTTGATGTGGAACTACGTCTTCGCGGCCGGCACGGGTTTCCTGATGTGCAAGCAGTTCGACACGCCTGCACAGTTGGTCGGCGAGCCGTGGTTCGGCCTCTCCATCGTGACGGGTTTCTGGTTCATCTTCACCTACTTATTAATGACAGCCTCAACCCAACGCTCCGGCGTGACCGTCACCTCGCTGTCGAGCAAGCTCTCGGTGGTGTTGCCCACTTTGGCGGGCGTAATCTTGTTCCACGAAAAGCTCAATCTTGTCGCCACCTTGGGCATCGTCTTGGCATTGGTGGCCTTGATGTTGGTGGTAGGCGGAAAAGGAAAAACCGGCAAAACCAGCAAAACCAATTGGTTGCTACCCATGCTCATCTTCTTCGGCACTGGCACCGGCGACATCCTCATGAAGCTCACCGAACAGCGCAACAATGCCGACGACATGGGCTTCATGATTGCCTTCATCTACTTCATCGCCATGCTGTTCGGCTTGGCGTTGGTTTGCTTCGACCTCGTCAAAAATCCGTGCTTCGCTCAAGAAAAGTTGAGCAATACCGTTTGACAACTTCTTTGAGGAAAGCCCCATCGCCACAACTATTGTCGATGACGTGCTTTCGTAACAAATTCGGTTTGTCATATCCACCAAAATCAAGGATAAGTTTGACCAAATAATCGGGAGTATAGACCCGTCCGTGCTGTTTGACTGCTTTTGCCATACGCTTCTCTATTTCGCGTTTGGCAATTTGTCTCCTACGAACACAGTGCGTGGGCAATTTTGCCCTAACACTGCGGTCGTAGGAAACCGAATTACACAGACAAAACGCCCACGCTTTGCGGGTGTTTACGGTCTGTCTTCGGTGTAATTATGAAATTTCCTACGTTTCAGTGTTACTCCAACAAACAGCAAACGCTATGGTTTATAATATGTTAGTTTATCTTCTTTTCTTTATTTGTTATTCTATTATTATTTTGATTATCAATTATTTATTCTATTTTTCAGCATTTTCTTTTCCAACAATTTCCCAATGACCTGTCTTATCGGAGCCAACCCATCTGACAAGATTTTTCTCGACCAGTTCCGTCAAATCCCGTTGGATTGTTTTTCGGTTTACACCCAAATGCTCCGATAAATACTTGGTATTTACCTTGACTCTTTCTGCGACATTATCTGCGACATTATCTGCGACATTAATTAAAATATCCATTATAAAACGCTGTCGTTCAGACAATTCATATATGATATTTTCTGGGACATTCACCGCCTTGTTTTCAAGATTCCCGTTTGCGAGTTCTGAAGGTATCCAATTGTAAGGAATCACTACGCGGATGAAATTGTCCATGAATACGAAATTCTCCTCCTTGTAAACCTTAAGCACACGCAGCATCCCCGTACCCAATGCCTCTACCATGTCCACGTCGCGAAACACGCGCATCAACTCCTTGTTGCGAGGCGAGCTTATGCCTCCAAAGAAATCTTCGCGCTTAAATTCTATGCGGTTGGTTTCAGTCATAGCGTTATTTATTCTCTTGCTGCAATCTATACAATTCCTTTTGTTGCTCTATCTCGCGGCGGAGTTCTTCCTCGGTGGGCATCAGCGGCATGTATTTGGCGGCAAAAAGGTTGTCGCTGTCGTGCAAAATCGAGTAACGGGCAATGTCCTTGCTGGTCTCGCTGCAAAGCACGATGCCGATGGTCGGGTTGTCGCCTTCGGTACGCTTCAGGTCGTCGTACATCCGCACATACATATCCATTTGCCCCACATCCTGATGGGTGATTTGCCCCTTCTTCAAGTCGATGAGGACAAAGCACTTCAGCAGATAGTTGTAGAAAACGAGGTCGATGTAGAAGTCGCCCATGTCGGTGAAGATATGCTGTTGGCGGGCGACAAACGCAAAACCACGTCCCATCTCAACCAAAAAATCCTGCAAATGCGTTATCAGACCTTTCTCCAAATCGCTTTCGGAAAAATCGGTGTCATGCTTGAAACCGAGAAATTCGGCCATAACTGGACTTTTCAATATCTCTAATCTGTCGGGAACCGACCTGTTTTCAGGATTTTCCAGAATTTGCGGCTGCTTGAAGTGACGTTCAAAATATTGTGTGCTTATGTTGCGGTCGAGGGTGCGCACACTCCACATTTCCTGCGAAGCCGTTTGCAGATACCATCGCGCGGCAATGGGGTCTTCAACACGCAATGCCATTCGATAATGCGACCAAGTCAAATTCTGCACACGCGTGTGCAGAATTTCCAAGTCATTGAATGTCAGATAGAACTGCTTAAAGAGCCAAAGATTCCTAACACTGAATCCCTTGCCGTAAGTCTTAGTAAGTTCGGCAGAGAGCAATTCTATCAACTGCGTCCCGTATTCCGCCCGTTCCTTGCCGTTTTGCTCTTGCTCCACAATGCGTTGCCCGATGCGCCAATAGGTCTCGATCATCACGGCATTCACGGCACCGTATGCCGCATTGCGCCCTTGCTCCACCAACCGCTTGATGTCGCCGATGAAGGATTCCGTGTTGCTATGTAAGGTCAAGTCTGCCATATCGTTTCAAACTCTGCAAAAGTACAAATTATTTTGAGACCTCCAATCAGGACATTTGCAGCACAATCTTCCCGCCGGCACCGCCTTTCTCCAAAAGAGTGTGCGCCTCGGAGATTTCGTCCAAACGGAACACTTTGGCATACAACGGCTGGATTTGTTTCTTGTTGATTAAATCAAACATCGCGTTGATGGTTTCCTGGGTCGGGAAGTTGCTGAAGAAGCCCGTGAGGAACACACCGTTGGGGATGTACTTGATGGGGTCGAAATGCTCGACGGTGAAGATGTTGCCGAGAATGCCCGTGTTGCACACATAGCCCGGCTTTTTGACACACCGAAGGCTGTCCTGCAAGGTGGCCGGCCCGACTAACTCCAAGACCTTATTGGGGCGGTTGTCAGTCGGGAGGCTCTCTGCCAAACGTCCGTCGTCGAGGCAGCAGAAGTCAGCGCCGATGGCTTGCAGTCTGTCGAAGTCCTTCTCCTTACGACAGGCGGCGATGACCTTTGCACCCAACGCTTTTCCGAGCTGGATGGCCGCTTGCCCTACGGTGCTGGTCGCGCCGCGCACCATGAGCGTGTCGCCCTCGTTGAGCAACAGGCACTCCGTGAGCGAGCCGTAGGAGGTGAAATAAGTTTCGGGGATGGCGGCCAACGACACCCAGTCCAAGTCGGTCTCCACCTTGAAGACGTTGGTCGCGGGCAGCAGGGCGTACTCGGCGTAGCTGCCGTTGAACGACCGCCCCATGCCACCCATCAGCGCGATGACCTTGTCGCCCTTCGAGAAATGGCTGTCTGAAGGGTCGGCCACCTCGCCCACGCACTCGATGCCGGGCACGATGGGCTTCCGAATGTAGTCGTTCTCTATCTCGAACATCCGCAGGAGCGCTTCGGAATGGTTCAGTCCGGCGGCATGGATCTTCACCAGAACCCATCCGGGCCGCACTTCCGGGTCGGGCATTTCGCTCACGCGCATCTCGGCGGCGGAGCAGGGGTGGGTTAGTTGGATGGCTTTCATTCCAAAATCACTTGTCCACCTCTTCCTCGTCCTTCACCAACCTCACCGAGCAACCGAAATACTTGAACATCGACCAGTTGCAGGTCTTGAAGTTGGTGGGGGAAAAGTTGATTTCGTGTGCGGTAAAGGTGTCGTGGGCACTGGAGACCGACCAATAGACGCCATGCGTGGCTATGCTCGTGAGCATGGTGCCATAGCGCATTCCCGCCGTGGGCAGAAACACCGCGCCGTTGGACTCAAAGACATCCATCCAGTCCGAAGCATTAATGAGATTGCCAGAATAGTCGCAATCTTCCTCGTTGGTGTTGGTCAAAGTGTAATTTCCTGAATCCCAGTCGTCGGGGAGCAAAATCACGCCTGCGACGTTGTTCACCGTGCCTTTGGCGTAACGGATGCCCGAAGCGGTGGGGCGCAAGTCCAAGACATATTCCCACTCATCGGCGGTCAAGGTGCGCCACATCCCTGCGGCACCACCTCCGTTGCTGATGGGGTTATAGACACCCCAGTCGGAGTTGGCGTAGTCGCCCGTCAGGTCGGAGTCGTCCAAGGGACCGTAATAGGTCGTGTTGGTGTTTTCGGTGTTCCAAGGCTGATAATAGACATTGCCGTTGTCCCAGCCGCTCGTCGCCCAGCCGAAGAGGTCGCGGTCGGCATATTGGTCTTCAGAGGCTTGAGGCCCGTCGCCGAGGTAGTCCCATTGACGCTCGGCAAACTTCCAGTAAGGTGTCGCGGCACTGCCGATATACTGCAAGTTACCTCGCGAAAAATACACACGATGGTTGGCGTTGGTCGAAAACAGCCCGTCGATGAAGCCTTGCGGCGGGATTTGCACATGGCAGATTTGGGAATAGTCCGTGGGACAACCTCCAACGTCGATTTTGGCCCGATAATAGCTCTCGACAGTCGGGAAAAAGCGGTAGGTTGTGCCGTTGGCGTTCTCAATATCTTGATAGTCAATATTATCCGATGATATTTGCCATTGCAGCGCACCGTATTGGTAGTTGCCGGCTTGCAGCTCGATGGTGTCTATGCCCATGATTTCGATGATTTGTGCCTCAGCGTGAATCGACGCGCTGAGAATCAGGCACATTGACAGTATGGAAAACAGATGCTTCTTCATGGCGGTCACTTTTTGATGATTTTGTGTACAAAGGTCGATTTCTCCGTCCTGACGTTCAGGAAGTAAAGGCCGGCAGGGAGATGGCTGAGGTTGAGCTTCACCGAGGGCGAGGAACTGACGGCGCGGCGTTCATTCAGCACCACTCCGCCTTTCGCGTCAGAAATGGTGACGTCGATTGCACTTGGACATTCCGTTTCGTCGAATTGGAGCAGCAGTGCGTCATCGACGGGATTGGGGGCGACGGTCAGGCCCTGATTTTGCATCGTGTTTTCCTCCACTTGCGTCGGGCACGGGTCGGGAAGTTCCAGTACCACAACAGTTTGCGCCTTCACGACCACGGCGGCAAACAGGAGTGCGAACAAAAGTAAACGTTGTTTCATTGGTTTGTGTTTTTAAGTAAATGATTTGCCTTGGATTGCCACGTCGTCAGCATTGGGGTGCCAACGAATAGCTTTTATGAAAATGCAAAGTTACGACTTATTTTTGGAAATCAAACCTCTTTCCAACATTGCGGGTCTGGCGCATAGAAGTCATGCGTGTAGCCGTACGTCACGGCGGGACAGCCGCGACAGAAACGCAACAGCGCGCACTTGCCGCATTTCTCGAACTTTTCGTATTGGCGGAAATAGTCCATCTTGGGCGAGGTCCAGAGGTCGTAGAGTGGAGTGGAGAAGACGTTACCCACCACGCTGTCGAAGCGGCGGCAGGCCATCACGTCGCCGTTGGGCAGGATGGTGAAATGGCCGTGACCGCAGTTGCAGCCGTCGTAAACGGTGTCGTCGTCCAAGCCCTCCGGAATCTTGAACTCGCCGATTTCGTAAAGATACAAGCCCCAAAGGTGGTCCTTCAGGTTGAAGGTGGTCTTGCAGCCGTCGCCGTACTCCAAGTATTTCTTCCAGCAGGTGTCCAAAACGGCACGGTATTGTTGCGGCGTGAGGTGTGCGCTCTTCTCCAAGCTCGTAGGGCAATATCTCGCGAAGGCGAACACGTCCGCTTCGTGTCTTACCACCGTGTCGATGATTTCGGGCATCTGGTCGGCGTTCACGCCCGAAACGGTGGTCATAATGGCCACACGAATGCCGTTGCGGTGCAGCACCTCGATTTTCTCCAAGGTCGTGTCGAACGAGCCGGGCTTGCGCATGAAGTCGTGCGTCTCGCGGTTGCCGTCGATGCTGAGCTGATATTTCTCGCAGCCGTAAAACCTCAGTTTTTGGCAGTTCCCGTCGTCTAAGTGGAACGGATTGCCAAGGATGGTGAACGGTATCTCCTTTTCCTTCACATACGACAAAATCTCCCAAACGTGGGGATGCAAAAGGGGATCGCCTCCCGTGATATAAAGGTACGGGAAGCGATCGCCCATCTTGTCGCACATTCCCAAGCAGTTGTCAATCACCTTCTTGGCCCGCTCCACGCTCACCGAAAGCAGTTCTGGATGGCCTTCGGAGAAGATGTAGCAGTGCTTGCACCGCTGGTCGCACCAGTCGGTGATGTGCCACTGGAAGGAGAAGTAGTGCATCGTCTCAGGATTTACTTCGCGCCGCAGGCACTGCCGCATGCGCTCGGCTTCTCCTCTTTCTTGGGCTCTGCCGCACCGCAAGCGCTACCGCAGGCTGAGGGTTTCTCTTCGGGTTTGGCTGCGCCACAGGCACTGCCACATGCGCTTGAGCTTCTCTTGGCAAACGAGGCCACAAAGCCTCCAAATTCTGATCTCTTCATCGTTGTAAGGTGTTTAGTTGTTGATTGTTTGATTGTTTATTTGACGCGGGACTTCAGGACGCGAGACGCGGGGACTATTCCGCATTTCGCATTCCCAATCCCACATTCTTTCTTCTGTCATTGACGATGTCGTTGAAATGCTCAATCCCCCACCCTATCAGCGCGTCCAAGTGCGGCATAAGGCTCAGTCCGCGCTCGCTGAGGCGGTATTCCACCTTTGGCGGTGCTTCCATGAACACCTCTCGGACGACGATGCCGTCTTCCTCAAGATGGCGCAAGGTCTTGGTCAGCATCTTTTGCGAGATGTCGGGAATCTGTCGCCACAAGTCGCTGAAACGCAGCACCTTCTGTTGTTCCAACGTGTAGAGTACCAGCAACGACCACTTGTCGGTGAGCCGCGAAATGACGTTGCGCACCGGACAATCGGGGAAAGTGGCTTTTTGGATTTCCTTCTTGTTCATCACTTTCGATTTGAGAGTGCAAAATAAGGAAAAAAAATCCTAATCTGCAATAACTTACCCAAACGCAATACACACACCTTTCGGTAAGTATCACGCAAAACCAATCAAAGGTCAGAACGAAAGGGTCAAGCCTAACGACGGCATGATGGGCAGTTGGTTCACCACTTCGCTGGTGATGATGTTGACATAGAAGACGTTTTTGCGGTTGTAGAGGTTCGTCACGCTGAAATCGGCTTCAAGCATGGTGTTCTCGCTGAAGTAGAACTTGCGCTTCACGTCGAGGTCGAAGCGATGATAGGTAGGCAGGCGGCCTCCGTTAAGCTCCCCATACAGCACGCCCAATTCGCCGTTGGTGGTGGTATAGTCGAAATTGATGCCGTCTTGGAACGAATAATACTCGTAGAAACCTTGCACCTGCGTAAACGGGAAACCGCTGCCGAAGTTCCAGCGTCCGCTGAACTCCCACTGCCGTTTGGCGCCTGCCGTGTAGGTCAGGATGAGGTTGACGTTGTGGCGACGGTCGAAATGGGGCGCGTATTCCGTCAGCTGGGTTCCTTCCTCGGTGGCTTTCTCGTATTCACGGGTCACGAAGCCCAAGGCATAGACGGCCCACAGATACCAATGCTGGTCCTCAAACTTCAGCGAGACGTCGCAACCGTAGGCCTTGCCTTTCTCCACCGTAAAGTCTTTCTTGAGCAAGTCATCGACCTCGGCGTTTTCAGGCGTGTCGCTGTAAATCTTGTTCCTGTTGATATTGGTCAGCTGGTTGAAGTCTTTGAAATAGCCTTCCACGTTCATCGTCACGTTGTTGGTCAAGTCGAACTCCGAACCCACCACAAAATGGTTGGCTTTCTGAAGATAGGTAGTGATGGCCTTCCCGTTGTAGGTTGACGGCAGATTGTCGATGCCGGAGAGGAAGCCATAGAAAAGGTTCACCACGTCGCGGTCGCTGGTGGCGGCCACGAAATTCTGCGAATACATGCCGGCGGCAGCCTTCAGGCGGAACCTGTCGGTGGCGTTGTATTTCAACGCCAAACGCGGCTCAGGGGAGATGTCGGGCAAAGAGGCATACCATTGCAGCCTGAAGCTCGGCTCAAGCAAGAGCTTGCCCAGCACGGCCTTGTATTTCACGTATGCTCCGATTTCGGTCGAGTTCACCTTCTGCGAAATCTTGTTGTTTCCGTAAAGACTGTAGGTGACGTAATCCGTAGTGTAGCCCAACACCTCGACGCCATATTTCATGGTGTTCTTGCCCATGAAATAGCTGAAGTCGAAGCCCATGTTGAAGCCGTTGATGTTGCTGTAGCGGTCGGGACTGTTGGCCTCTTTCATGCGCGACGTGTAGCTCGAATAGGCGATGTTGCCCTCGATCATCACGGGCGATTTGCCTGGAATGATGAGGAAATTGGTGCCGCCGCCAAACGAGTTCCATCCGAAGTCGGAAAGCGACTTGTAGTTGTTGACCTGGTCATTGAACGAGAAGCCGAACAGGTTGACCTTGCTGCCGTTGGCGGCGTTCAACGACACCTTCCCGTAAATGTCCTGATAATTGAACGGCAAGCCCGACTCAGAGGCATAGCTGTAGAGGTATTTGCTGGTCTGTTGCAGATATGAGTTTTTGGCTGAAATGATGAACGAAGCGGTGGCGTCGTTAGGCGACTTGGCCTTCTTCAGCGGGCCTTCCAGCATGATCTTCGCGCCAAAGGTGCTGGCGCCAACCTTGCCCGAAAAGCGCTTCTTGTTGCCGTCGCGGGTCGATATGTCCATGATGGAGGAAATGCGCCCGCTGTACTCGGCGCCGAATCCTCCCGTGAAGACGTCGGCGTTGCGGATGATGTCGGTGTCGAACACCGAGAACAGTCCGATGGAATGGAAGGGATTATAGACCACCATGCCGTCAAGCATCACCTTGTTCTGGATGGGCGAGCCGCCACGGATGTAGAGCTGGCCGCCCTGGTCGCCGGTGAAAATGACACCCGGCACCACTTGCAGATATTGGGCGAAATCGGCCTGGCCGCCCACACTCGGGATCTTGGTGATGGTCTTGGGCGTCACGGTGATGACGGAGGTCTTGGTCTCGGTGCGGGCCTCGATCTTGTCGGCGGTGATGGTCACGGTCTCCAGCTTATGGCTGGTTTCCTTCAGATAATACTTCCGGTTGACAATCGTGCCTTTCGACAGGTTGACCTGTTCCGAAACGGTGTCATAGCCCACGCAGGTAATCAGCAAAGTGTATTTCCCGTCGGGGATGCGGTTGATGTTGAAATAGCCGTTCTCGTTGGTGGAGCCGCCGTAGGTGGTGCCTTTGAGATACACGTTGGTGAACATCATCGGCTCGCCGGTGGATTCTTCGTAAACGAAACCCTTCACGCTGTTGTCTTGGGCATAGGCCGCGACAGAAGTCAGCACAAAAAACGTGGTTGCAATGACAAGTCTTGTTAAGTGACGCTTTTTCATGGTGTTATGAATTGCTTGAATAACTATCGGTTTTTCACTTCCGCCTTTTGGCAAAAGAAGATGCAAAGTAAACAAATAATCTTGAAACACGAGAGAAAAAGGCGAAAAAATGGCAAAAAAAAAGCCTGAAAACCACCTTGAGCGGCATTCAGGCTTCCTGTTGCGGAAGCGGCTTGGTCAAAAAGCGCCGGAAAATCTGTCATCGAACGCATCCCACCATCGCCGAATGGAGCTAACCCAACCCGAAGCATGGCGCTCGGCTTCTTTTTTTGCCTCATTCTGATAAAGCAGGACTCCAACGGCCAAAGCCACCACAAGGAGCGCCGCCTTCAGCCAATCATTGACAGGAAGTACCGTTATCCCTATGAAAATCAGCAGCATAGGCCAAAGCCGCCAAGCGATGCGCCAACTGAAATCGATGACATCAAAAGATGCCAACAGTGCCACCACTCCTATGAACAGGATGAGGATCCCAAGGAACAAGTTTCTGCTTTTCATGACTTTTTGTCTTTTCGTGGAACGATGAGGACGACACCCAAGGCGATGAGCAGCAACGGCCAGAAGGTGTGCCAGTTGAACTGTGGGACGAGATTGCCCAGCAAGAAGCAAGCTCCCACGATGATGAGGACAAGGCCGGCCGTAAAGCCACTCTTGTTGACTATAGCCTCCCGAGGCCCCGACGGCTCCCCGTCAACCACCTCGGCAAACTCTTGGGTCTCCCCGGCTTTTGCGGCAGGCATCACAATCCAGAGGATGATGTAAAGCCAAAAGCCCGCACTGAATGCCAACAGCGCAAAGACAAACAGCACCCTGACAAGCGCCGCGTCAATGCCAAAATAGTTGGCCAATCCCGAACACACGCCACCAATCACTCGGTTTTGGGTGTCGCGTTGCAGTTTTTTCATGTTTTCCATTTTCTATGTCTTTTTTGAAGTTCGGCTTATGGAACGTACAAAAAAGGTGCCATCTTTTCGACGGCACCCTTGGATTAGCGATCCGTGCCTTTGCAGGCTCATTTCTTCACGATGAATTTCTGCGTGGTAACCGCACGGCCATCGACCATCATGGCGCAGAAATAGATGCCAGCTTGGAGATCGGCCACCGAGAAGCTCAGCTGACCGCTGTTGGCGTTCAGTTCCTGACGCATCATTTCCTGCCCCAACAGGTTGTAAACCACGGCGCACAGGTTGCCGTCGAAGGAATAGTTGAAGTGCACGGTGGAGGTGGCAGGATTCGGATAGGCCTGGCCCAAAGTCATCGGACGGACGTTGTCGCCGAGGCCTTCGCCCGACTTGCGGAAACGCACGACGATGCTGACGCGCTCATCGGGATGACGCTCGTCGTAGGCATAGTACTTGACGACGACGTCGCCAAACACCGCTTCGTCATACATGGCGTGCATCGAGAGGTCTTCCGAGCCTGTGACCGACAGGGCAGGCACCTCGACAGGGTTCGGGCTGACCATGACATCGGGGCCGAAGCACTGCCCCCAACAGAAAAAGTTTATCGTACCGTCAAGCGGCGCAATGACTTCCTTCTCAACGAGAACGTTTTGGGCAGACGAGGCCGTGTTCCTGATTTGCAAGTGCTGGATGTATTCACCATACCCGTACTCGTCGTTGGTGCATTCGATGGTCTCGCCTTCCGCAAAGACGTTGCCTTGCCATTCAAATTGCAGCGACTGGGCTGAAACACAACCGATTGCAGCCATACACATTAAAGCAAAGATAGACTTTTTGATCATAAGACTACGTTTTGATTGTTAATTGGATTAAGTTTCAAACTGCAAAATTGCAAAACTTTTCCTTAACCCGCAACAAAAAACGTCATTTTTTTCTAATTTTGTCCTCGAAAATCGTCCTTCAAACCTCAAACCCATGAAAAGACACACTTCGATTTTGGCTTCAACGATGCTGCTCTTCTGTCTCAACGTCAGTGCGCAAAACGAGCGGATGCTTCTTCTCGAAAGCTTCACCAACACGGGCTGCGTGCCATGTGCCCAATACAACCCCGCAATGGACTCCCTCATCGCCAACAACCCTGACAAGGTGGCAGCCATCAAATACCATGTGAGCTGGCCTTCCGCCTCCGACCCCATGTATTTGCACAACACGAGCGACAACGATGCCAAGACAGGCTATTACGGCGTGAACAGCGTGCCGCACGTTGTCATCGACGGCAATCGTTTTTCCGGCAGCCCCGGTCAGCTCAGCCAAGGCATCATCGACCAATTGCAGGCCATTGCATCGCCCGTCGAGTTGCGTCTTTCACACAGGTTTGACGAAGCGGGAAACACCATCACCGTCCACGTGATGGGCAAGACGCTGGCCAACCTCGTCGGCGACATCAGGTTGTTCGTCGGCGTCATCGAGAAGGAAATCCATTTCGACCTCCCGCCCGGACCCAACGGCGAGCGCGACTTCCATGACGTGATGAAAAAAATCATGCCTTCGGCTTCAGGCGAAAGCCTTGGCGAGAACATGCCCCCCAACACCGCCTTCGACTTCACTTTCACTTGGAGCATGGAGAACGTCTATGACTTGAATCGTCTGGACGCCATCGCATGGGTACAGAACCACCATACCAAAGAGGTGTATCAGGCCTGCAAGTCGAACAGTCCCACGGGTCTCGGTGAAAAGACGGACACTTGGTGTAGCGTCTTCCCCAACCCCACTTCCGGAACGGTAACCATCGTTGCCGAAAGCGGGCAAAAGGTGTCCGTTTGCAACATGGCGGGACAATGCGTGTATGAAGGCACGGGCGAAGGCCCAATCCAAATCGACCTCAAACGTTTTGGGTCCGGCGTCTATGCCATTCGAATGGGAAGTGAAACACAGCGCGTGATTGTCAGATGAAGCTACAATATTTTCATTTCCAACAACTCGACTCCACCAACGCCTACCTGCAACGCCAGCAGTCGGAGGCCGACATCCGCAACTGGGTGGTCAGCGCCGACGAGCAGACCGCTGGCAAGGGCATGGGGAGCAATGGATGGGAAAGTGAGGCGGGCAAGAACCTCACTTTCTCTTTGGCCTTAGACGCGAGCTTCCTGCCCGCCGCAAGGCAGTTCCTCCTGTCGGAAGCCGTGGCTTTGGGCATCATCGAAGCGTTAGACAAATTGTTGTCAAACAGTCTTGAAGGCATGTCATTCCAAGCCGAGGCTGTGCGATTGGAATCTATGCCTTCAAAGCCTACCGACAAGCTCCACATCAAATGGCCCAACGACATCTATTTTGGCAACCGCAAATTGGCCGGCATCCTCATCAACAACACCATCAAGGCCGACAGGATGGACACCTCCATCATCGGCATCGGACTGAACGTCAACCAGATGCAATTCCAAGACTGGCCCACGCATCCCATCTCGATGAAACAAATCACAGGCCAGACTAACGACTTGCAGCCTTTGTTGGTGCAAATCGCGGAAAGCATATATAATAAGGTGGAAATCCTGAAAACCGACCCCGCCGCCATCGAGCGGGAATACTTGGTGCGGCTGTTCCGTTACCGCACTTGGGCTGACTACGAAGTCGGCGGAGAAACCTTGCGGCTGTTCATGACGGGCATCGACCCGTTTGGAAGGCTGCAAGTCGTGGATGCTGACGCGATGGAATATTGCTTTGATGTGAAGGAAATCAGGTTCGTTTTATAAGAAACAAATCTTACACAAATCAAAAACAAATAATTTATGCAAGATTTGTGTCAGATTTGCTTCCGTTATCAAATTCTTCCTATATTTGCACCCGTAACCAACAGAAGTCTAACCTAATCCTACTGAATGGACAAAGGGCTTCGGCCCGACAACGATAAACGGCATATTAAAAACGATAGCGTTAGCTTAAAGCTTATGTAACTGAATCTACCACGTTCATAAAAAACAATACAAGCAATAAGGTAACGCTCATGTGTTTCGACACATGGGCTTTACGAGTTGTATTGTTAGGCTGTGGTAGGCCTCAGTTGCAGACAAGTTATAGTCCATGTTTTTTATTACCCTCACGGAAATGAAAAAAGGAAAACACATCTAAAACAAAAGTAATATGCAAACAAAGACAAAACAAAGGAAAAGGGCGTTGCGTACCGCCCTGCTCGTCCTGCTGCTGAGTGCGGCGGGGATGGGGAAAGGGTATGCTTACGATTTCTCCTCGGTGTGTTCTACAGGGCAAACCTTGTATTACAGCATTATCGATGCCGCAAACGTGGCGTTGGTTGCCCCAAACGGGAACAACTTGAATGGATGGAATGGTTACACCCGACCGACCGGCGACATTGTCTTGCCGGAAACTGTCCAAAACGACGGCATCACCTATTCCGTGACATCCATCGGAGAAGGGGCGTTTTCTGGTTGCGGCGGCCTGACCTCATTGACCATTCCCAACTCCGTGACTTCCATCGGAGAAGGGGCGTTTTCTGGTTGCGGTAGCCTGACCTCATTGACCATTCCCAACTCCGTGACTTCCATCGGAACATTTGCGTTTTCTGGTTGCGGCCTGGGACAGATTACTGTGGCTGCCAGCAATCCGAATTACGACTCGCGCGACAACTGCAACGCTATCATCGAGACAAGCACCAACACCCTGATATCGGGTTGCAAGAAAACCGTCATCCCCAATTCCGTGACTTCCATCGGAGGAGGTGCGTTTTCTGGTTGCTGGGGTTTGACGACCATCACCATCCCCAACTCCGTGACTTCCATCGGAATAAGTGCGTTTTCTAATTGCAGCAGCCTGAATTCGATAACCATCCCCAATTCCGTGACTTCCATCGGAGGAGGTGCGTTTTTTTTGTGCAGCAACTTGACCTCTGTAACCATCCCCAATTCCGTGACTTCCATTGGAGGATCTGCGTTTTCACATTGCACAAGCCTGACCACGATAACCGTCCTTGCATTAACGCCACCAACCATAACCACCACCACTTTCGCCGACGTTCCCACTACCATTTCCGTGTATGTGCCATGCAGAACGGAGGAATTGTATAGATCGGCTACAGGGTGGAGCGCGTTCTCGAATATTGAGACCGATTGTAGCATTGACTTTGCTGACCTAAACACGAAAGCCCTATGCGTTGCCCACTGGGACACCGACGGCGACGGCAACCTGAGTTTCGACGAAGCCGAAGCCGTGACCAATATAGGCGAAGTGTTCAAAGGCAACACATACATCACTTCCTTTGCCGAACTGCAATACTTCACGGGATTGACCTCCATTGGCGACAATGCGTTTGCTGGTTGCAGCAAATTAGCTTCGGTCAATATCCCCAATTCCGTGACATCCATCGGAGATGAAGCGTTTCGGGGTTGCACCGGCCTTACGTCGGTGACTATCGGCAACTCCGTGACATCCATCGGCAACTCTGCGTTCATTTATTGCAGCAGCCTGACTTCAATAACCATCCCCAACTCCGTGACTTCCATCGGAAACTCTGCGTTTTGGAGTTGCAGCCTGACTTCAATAACCATCCCCAACTCCGTGACTTCCATCGGTGGATATGTGTTTTATTTTTGCAGCAGCCTGACTTCTGTAACCATCCCCAACTCCGTGACTTCCATCGGAGGAGGTGCATTTTATGGTTGCAGCAGCCTGACTTCGATAACCATCCCCAATTCCGTGACTTCTATCGGAAGAGATGCGTTTTCTGGTTGCAGCAGCCTGACTTCAATAACCATCCCCAATTCCGTGACTTCCATCGGAGAAGGTGCGTTTAGGGGTTGCAGCAGCCTGACTTCTGTAACCATCCCCAATTCCGTGACTTCCATCGGAGAAAGGGCGTTTTTGCATAGCGGCCTGGAACAGATTACCGTGGTTGCTGGCAATCCGAATTACGACTCGCGCGACAACTGCAACGCTATCATTGAGACAAGTACCAACACCCTGATATTGGGTTGCAAGAACACCATCATACCCAATTCCGTGACTTCCATCGGAAAAAGGGCGTTTGTAGGTTGCGGCCTGACTTCCATTACCATTCCACAATCAGTAGATACTATTGGTGGGGGAGCTTTCGTCGGCTGTTCTCGCCTTACGACGGTTTATTACAACGCTAAGAAGGCCTATGTTTCTGCGGCTTATGAAGATGATGGGGTGTTTGATTATAATAACTGTCCCAACCTCACCACCGTCCACATCGGCGCGGATGTACAGGAAATCGGCTTCAAGGTTTTTCAAGGTTGTACAGGCGTTCATTTGGTGGTGGCCATGGGTCCCACGCCCGCCATGGTGGGCGACGCATTCGCAGACTTTGCGGACAACTCGGTGCTTGTGGTTTCGTGCGGCCAACGCCTCACTTACTATTCCATGTGGAACAAATTCGAGTTCAACAACATCATGGAAGACTGCAACGAGTATATGGTCTCAACAAGCAACGTGGGTTCGGGCGGCACCGTCACCGCTTCGCCCACGCAGGCGCAGATGGGTCAGACGGTAACGCTCACCGTCACGCCTAACGCGGGAATGAGGCTTTCGTCCATTTCGATGGCCAACGCCAGCGACCCCTCGCAGGTCATCCCCGTTTCGCCCGTGGGCAAGGCGGCTTCCAACTATCGTTTCGTCATGCCGCCGTTTGACGTGGTGGTCACGGCTGTCTTTGCACCAATCAACGCGATAGGCGAGAACAATAGCATCGCCGCCAGTGTCTATCCCAACCCCACCAACGGCCAAGTACGTATCGAAGCCGAAGGCCTCAAGCACATCATCATCAGCAACATGCTTGGTCAGCAAATCTTCAATGGCAGTGCCAATGGCGATGCATTTGAATACGATTTCGGCAAGCACGGCGCAGGACTGTATCTCGTGAGCATCGAGACCGCAAGCGGCGTGGCCGTGAAGAAGGTTTCGGTGGTCAAATGAACCGTTTGGAGACGCAAGGTTTTGCGTTTCTACAAACAGCACAAAAAAGTCGGCAAAAATGCCGACTTTTTTATTGTTGCTGGACTTTTTGTAGAAATCTATCATTCAAATGATTATATCAATTTTTCCAACAAAAAGTCCAAAAAAAGTCCAAGTTGGACTTTTGCTTGGACTTTTTATTGGACTTTTTGGATTTTCCGATGGCTATTTGACCACCCATTGCCACTTGCCATCCTTCTTGACTTTCTTGATTTTCTTACTCTCTTTCAGCTTGTTAAGGTGGTTGTAGAAAGTGCTTCGTTTCAGTCCCGTCAAGCGAATGATCTCCTCCGAACTTATGGTTGGATTTTCCCTGATGACGGAGAGGATGGAATCATGTTTCTCGGTTGTCGGCGCCTCTTCCTCCACGACTTTGGCCGTCTGCGCCTGCGCGGTGGGACGGTAAAGCGTCACCGTGAAGAAGCCCTCGGTCTCAAAAACCGGCTCCGGCAAGCCCGCGTCGAGCATGGATTTCCGCATCCTCGGAATGCCAGAGCCAATCTTCTCCACAAGGCTCATCCGTGTGAAAAGATTGAAAACCAACGGATTCCTCGAAAGGCTCTTTCGTCCGAAGTTCTTCGCCACAATCGGCAAAAGCCCACCGGGATTGCTGATTTCGACGCGGTCGTCATACATCTCAACGACCACGGTTGCACCCTGTTCGTAATAGTCGCGGTGGCAAATCGCGTTCAGCAAGGCCTCTTTCAGCACATTCAGCGGAATTTCCCAAATCTCCTGCCTTGGGCCGGCGGTCTCAATGCGATACGACACCTGCAACTTGCTTTGCAGCCAGTCCAACGCCTGCTCGTATTGGCGCAACAACGGCCCGCTGAAGGTCTTGTCGTCGAGAATATAGACCTTCTCGTTGCCCTTGAACAAGACGCAACGAACCACCGCTTGGAAATAATGCGCCTCGGGATGCTTGGCAAAGAACATGACGCTTCCCCGCTTAGCAAAATGGCTTTCGTCGAAAAGTTGCAGGTTGTCAAGGATTTGCGGAATCGGCGTATCGGGGCTCAAACCCGCTGCGCGTCGAAACTCATGAAAAGCGTCCTCGTCCAACTCGTCCATAAGGTCGATTGTCGGCTCAGGGATGGCGTCGAAATGGATGCGCTCGCTCCGTTGGAAGAAATCACGCATCTCGTCCACTTGGGTCAACTTTTGGCAACTCGCACCTTCGCGCATATAGATGGAGCCTGCAAAGACATACGGCTTAAACTGGCCTTCGGGCACTTCAATCACCCACACCGTCTTGTCGTCCACCTCGACAGGATACAACGAATATTGGACTTTCGGCGAAATCTCGCCTAAGCTGCCTTGAATGGCGGAACGTCGGCTGTTTTCGATGGTGGCACCCACAATCTCATTCGAATCGCTAATGCCGATGAGCACTACGCCGCCTTGGGCGTTGGCAAATCCACAGACTTCCTCGCTCAACTCGCGCACCTTAACGGGAACCGATTGCTTGAACTCGACATGAAGCCCTTCACCTTGGACTAAACATTGGAAAACATCGCTTTTTTCTAACATGTTTGGACTTTTTTGGACGCTGCAAAAGTACATAATTATCAACACTTTCCAAACAAAAAATCCAAAAAAAGTCCAAAAAAAAGTCCAAGTTGGACTTTTGCTTGGACTTTTTGGATTTTTTGCTTCAGATTTGTGTCAGATTTGCTTCCCTCAGCCCCACTTGTCGCTCCAAGCCTGCTGGTCCTTGCGCCATTCCTTGAGCGACTGGAGGTCTTCCTCGGTGACATATTTCTCTTCCACGGCCTTGTGTATCAGCGTCTCGTAGTTCGACAAGGTGAACAACTGGCAATCCTTGGCCTCGAAATTCTGCTTCGCGACGTCCATCTGGTAGGTGAAGATGGCCACCATGCCTTTCACGATGGCACCCGCCTCGCGCAAGGCATTGACGGCCAAGAGGCTCGACTTGCCTGTTGAGACCAAGTCCTCGACGACCACCACCGTCTGTCCCGCATCGATGACACCCTCGATCTGGTTCTGCATCCCGTGCGACTTCTTCTCGGAGCGCACATACACGAACGGAACGCCAAGCTCCTGCGCCACCAACGCGCCTTGGGCGATGCCGCCCGTGGCCACGCCCGCAATCACGTCGGGCTTGCCGAAGTTTTGCATAACCTTCTCCACAAACTGCTGGCGGATATAGGTCCTCACCACAGGATAGGAAAGGGTGACGCGGTTGTCGCAATAGATGGGGCTTTTCAGTCCCGAGGCCCAAGTGAAAGGTGCCTTCGGGCTGAGTTTCACGGCCTTGATTTGCAGCAGATGCTGGGCCAAAGTCAATGCTGAATCGTCGTATTTCATGGAAATGTGTATTTTTGTCGCTTGAAAACATCATTCAAAAACGGCTACAAATGTACAAGATTTTTCACGAAAACAAGGCATTGGTCTTCCCAAAAATTGAAGGCGATTCTCTGAAACTCGACGCAACAGTCCAAGAATCCGAAAGATACGAAGCGGAAATCCTCGCTGATTTTTTGCTGGAATGGCTCGCCGACCGCGACCAAACCGACACTTTCATCCACGAAGTGGGCGAAAACGCCGTGGCCTCGGCCCTGAAAACGACCTTCAGGATGGCACCTGCGGCAGGCGGCATTGTCGCGAAAGACGGGAAGTTCGTCGCCATCGTGCGCCACGGCATCCCCGACCTGCCCAAAGGCCATATAGAAAAAGGTGAGACGCCCGAAAAGGCCGCCCTGCGCGAGGTGGAGGAAGAAACCGGAATCGGCAAATTGCAGATAGTCAAAGCATTGCCTTGCTCATGGCATTGCTACCAAGTGGGCGACGAATGGCGACTGAAGCGCACCCATTGGTATCTGATGGCGACCGAAGCCGACCTCCAGCCCAAACCCCAAACCGAAGAAGGTATCACGGAAATAAAACTCATTGGGAATGAAGAAGTTGATGCGTTCTTGAGAGAAACTTTCCGCTCGATTGGTGAAATTTTGGGAGGAGATTTACGTCAGGTCGCAACAAAGTAATACTTTTGCAGGCTAACAACGGAGCACCAAAACCGACCCTTACCCGTCATTGCGGGCTTGACCGCAATCTCCTATGCGACAAGGTATCGTCTCCGAGCATAGGAGATGGCGGATGTTCCTCCGCCATGACGGCAAAAAGCGTTAGTATAGTGCTTCGAGGTATAAAAAAGTAAATTGACAATCAAACTCATGAAAAGAACAGCCGTATTCCCCGGTTCCTTCGACCCCATCACCTTGGGGCACCGCAGCATCGTACTCCGCGCCTTGCCCATGTTCGACGAAATCTACGTCGCCGTCGGCATCAACATGGAGAAACGTTCCACCTTTGAATTGCAAGACCGCATCTCGTGGTGCGAGGCCGTCTTCAAAGATTACCCACAGGTCAAGGTGGAGAGCTACCAAGGCCTCACCGCCGACTTCTGCAAGAAAGTGGGCGCCAACACCATCATCCGTGGCCTGCGCTGCGGCAGCGACTTCGAGTACGAGAACATGATCGGCCATGCCAACAAACGCCTTCACCCCGAGCTGGAAACGATTTTCCTGCTCACCGAGAGCGAGTTGGTGGGCGTGTCGTCGAGCGTCGTCCGCGACATCTACAAGAACGGCGGCGACACGTCGAAGTTCCTGCCCGAAGAGGTGAAACTGCCCGAAAAGCAATAATTCAGCCCTTTTCGCGTTTCAAGCGTATGAAACGATGGATTTTCACTACATTTTTCGTTTTGCTCATCTTCACGGCAAGCGCTCAGAACGTGACCATTACGGGACGAAGCAACAAGACCAATACCTTGATGCGGCTTTTCGCCTACGAAGACCTCATCAACGACTACGGCACCTTGATTGACCAAGGCCAGACCGACGAAAAAGGCAACTTCATCCTCGAAGGCTCGGTGAAACAGGTCCTGCCCGCCCGCATCTATGTCGGCTTGGAGTATGTTGACCTCATCATTTGTCCCAATGCCACTTACGACATCGAAATCATCGTTCCGGAGCAGAAAGAGAACGTCTCCTATTTCGAGAAGGAGCTGCCCACCCTCCGTGTGAAACGCGCTTCCGACAAGGGGCTTTACCGGCAAATCGTCGTCTCCGAGGAAATCATCAACGGCTATTTGATTGAGCATTTCAACCAGATTTACCGTGGACGGCAGACGCGCTACCTCGACTCCATCGAGAACGCCATCCGCCGCGAGCTGCCCGACATCAAGTCGGACTATGTGAAAAGCCACATCCGCTACAAGTTGGCCTCCATCCGCCTCGCCATCAGCGCCGACGGCGGGAAAAAAGTCATTTCAGAATACTTCGACGGCCAGCCCGTGCTTTACGCCCAGTCGGCCTACATCGACCTGTTCAAGGAGATGTTCGACAACTGTTTCTCCAAACCACCCTACGAGCTTCACGCCCTGAACGAAGCATTTGCCACCGGTCCCGTCGCGTTCAAAAACTACTTGGACACCAACCCTTTGATGGCCCGAAACCCGCAACTTGCCGAACTCGTTGCCATCTTCAACCTTCAAAAGCTTTGCCAAGGAAGCTCCCAAACACGACAATTGGCCTCCGAACACCTGAATTATATAAAAAGGCAAACCCATTACGCCGAACACAAGAACATCATCGACAACTTCGTCAAGAGATTCAACCGCCTTGCGCCTGACGCCGAAGCCACCGACTTCACGCTGAAAGACAGCAACGGCAACGACATCAGCCTTTCCGGTTTCAGTAAGGACCTTGTGCTGCTCCAATTCGTTGACGGACAGTCGCCTATCAGCGAGCGGCAGTTTGCCGAGCTTCGCAACCTGCATCTCCAATGGCAGGACAGCGTGCAAATCCTCACCATCGCCACCCGCGACCAGATGGCGTTTTACAAAAGGCAATTTGAAGAGAAACGATATGGCTGGCCTTTGCTCGACCTTGGCAACAACATCCTGCTCCTCGAAGCCTACAACGTGCGCACCTTCCCCGAATACGTCCTCATCAAGCCTGGAACCAAAATCGGCGCGGCGCCGGCACCTGCGCCCGACGGCAACCTTGAGGCCACGGTCAGGAAAATGGCACAAAAAAAAGGTTCGCGTAAATAATTGGCGTATCTTTGCCCACACAATTCCAGCAAAATGACAGATCCGAAAAGAGCGCAACGCATCGCCGTCCTAATCCCTTGCTACAACGAGGCGCAGTCCATCGGCAAGGTGGTGGCCGATTTCGCGGCCATCCTTCCCGAAGCGGTCATCTACGTCTATGACAACAACTCGACCGACGGCACCGCGCAAATCGCCGCCGCAGCCGGAGCCGTCGTCAGGAAGGAGCCTCGGCAAGGCAAAGGCAACGTGGTGAGGCGCATGTTCCGCGAAATCGACGCCGACGCCTACCTCATGGTCGATGGCGACGGCACCTACCCCGCCGAGGCCGCCATGAGCCTGCTGCAGCCCGTCATCGAAGACGGTGCCGACATGGTCATCGGCGACAGGCTTTCCACCACCTATTTCGCCGAGAACAAACGACCGCTCCACAACTCGGGCAACAAGCTCGTGCGCGGCCTCATCAACTGGCTCTGGAACGTCGGAATCCACGACATCATGACCGGCTACCGCGCCTTCAGCCGCCGGTTCGTGAAGCTCTTCCCCGTCATGTCGGAAGGCTTCGAAATCGAGACCGAAATGACCATACACGCCTTGGACAAGCGTTTTGCCATCGCGGAAAAGCCCATCGAATACAGCGACCGCAAGGAAGGCGCGTCGAAACTCAACACCATAAGCGACGGCTTCAAGATACTGAGAATCATCTTCTCGCTGTTCAAGGACTACCGTCCGCTGCTGTTCTTCGGTCTCGTGGCCTTGGTGCTGATTGGCGTCTCGTTAGCCCTTTTCGTCCCCGTGCTCGTCGAATACCTGAAAATCGGGTTGGTGCCCCGCTTCCCCACCTTGATTACATCGGGATTCTTAGCCATCGCCGGACTGCTCTCCTTCTTCACCGGACTCTGCCTCGACACCATCGGCAGCAACAACCGCAAAACGTTTGAACTCAGCCTGATTGCCTTTGAGAATGAAAACGATAGCCACATACGGTAAGACCTTCCTGCTGCTCATCGCCCTTTATTTCGCCTTCGGGGTCGCTTCGTGCCTGCTGCCCGACAAGGCCATCAAGCGGCACATCGCCGAATCCGCTCCCGCCTTATCCGACGAGGGCAACTATCCCAAGGCCATCATCAACGCGGAGCAATGCCAGATGGACAACTTCACCGACGCGCTGATAATGAACCAAATATACAGCATCGACAGGACGAAACCCGTCAGCTCGGCGATGCGCATGGTGCGCATGAGCGAGAAAGGCGGCGACTGGAACCAAACCGCACTCCTGCTCAGGACGGTGAACGGCGAGACGCTGGAAGGGCAGCACTACGCCCGCTATTGGCACGGCAGCTCGTTCCTTTTCAGGCCCTTCTTTATGATAATGGATTTCCTGACGTTAAGACATATTTTGTTCATAATCAGTTCCCTACTTATCGTTTTGTTGCTTTGTGCCTACTATCCGCAAGCCGGACTGATGAAAACGATGGCGCTAACATTGGGCTTCGTGACGACCTATGGCTTCGTGACGCAGTTTTCCATGCAGTTTTTCCCCGTCATGGCTCTTACGCTCATCAGCAGCCTTATCGTCATAAAACACGGAGAATCAATCAATTTAGGATTACTATTTTTCGTCACAGGTTCCCTCACCTGCTATTTCGACCTGCTGACCACGCCCCTGCTGACCCTCGGCATCCCCTTGGCCGTGATGCTGTCGTTGGACGACACGGGAAACATAAAAGGCAAACTATTGGGAACCAGCAGATACGCTTTGCTTTGGGGGCTTGGTTTCGCCTTGACTTTCGTCACGAAATGGGCTTTGGCCACGCTCGTCTTGGGCGACAACATCTTCGCGGATGCCTTCGAGACCGGCCTCTATCGCATGGAGGCCGACGAATTTACCCGTTTCGATGCCATCGGGAAGAATTTCGGGATGCTCAACCTCGGAATCATCGGAATCGCGGCAGGTGCTTTCGTTGTTTTCAACCTATTGAAACACAGAAGATTCGATTACAGAAAAGCCGTTCCGTTCCTCCTCGTCGGCCTGATGCCCTACGTTTGGTATCTGCTGTTGGCCAACCACAGCTATTGCCATTGGTGGTTCACTTACCGGCTTCAGGCGATTTCCATCGTCAGCCTGTTCCTCATGCTCTCCGAAGACGCCAAAATCGGAAAAAGTCCCGATTTCACCCCATGAAATCACGGAAACATTCCCTTTTTTGGCATTAAGAATCGCAGAATGGTTGCCGTTCTTCGGCGCGTTTTGCGACGGCTTCGGCCAAAAACATCTGACTTTTTGGCACATATTATCCCCGTTTCACGGAAAAACACTACCTTTGCACGAATTTTGCGCCCAACGCAATTCATCGAATCTTAAATCTTAAATTTTGAATCTTAAATCACTGAATAAATGGGATTTCTCAAAAAACTGTTTGGCGACAAGGCTTCACGCGACAACAAAGCCCTCCAGCCCATACTCGAAAAGACCCTCAAGGCATACGACGAAATCGTGAAACTCGACATCGATGCCCTGCGGCATAAGACTCTGGAATTCAAGGAATACATCAAGAACAAGACCGCCCAGGAAGTGGCCGAAATCGCCGAGCTGAAAGCCAAGGCGGAGGCCGACTTCGACATGGACCCCGACGAGAAGGAAAAGCTCTACAACCAAATCGACAAGCTCGAAAAGCAGGAGCTGGACCACATCGAGGAGGCCCTGAACGACATCCTGCCCGAGGCGTTCTCGGTCGTGAAAGCCGCCGCCAAATACTTCTGCGAGCACGAGACCGTGGAAGTGACCGCCACCGAACTCGACCGCGAATTGGCTGCGAAATACGAACACGTCACCATCGAGGGCGACAAGGCCTACTTCAAGAACAGCTGGATGGCCGGCGGCAACATGGTGACTTGGGACATGGTTCACTACGACTGCCAAATCATCGGCGGCATCGTGCTGCACCAAGGCAAGATCGCTGAGATGGCCACAGGTGAGGGCAAGACCCTCGTGGCTACCCTACCCGTCTATCTGAACGCCTTGGCGGGCAAGGGCGTGCATGTGGTCACCGTGAACGACTACTTGGCCAAGCGCGACTCCGAATGGATGGGCGCGATGTATGAGTTCCTCGGCCTTACCGTCGATTGCATCGACAAGCACGAGCCCAACTCGGCGGCACGCCGCAAGGCTTACCTCGCCGACATCACCTACGGCACCAACAACGAGTTCGGCTTCGACTACCTGCGCGACAACATGACAGGCAACCCCGACGAGTTGGTGCAGCGCAAACACCACTACGCCATCGTCGATGAGGTTGACTCCGTGTTGATCGACGATGCCCGTACGCCTCTGATCATCAGCGGTCCCACGCCACGCGGCGACCAACAGGAATTTGACGAGCTGAAACCCGACGTGGTGAAGCTCTACGAAGCCCAAAAACGCTATGTGACTGGCATCTTGGCCGAGGCCAAACGCATCCTCACCGACCCCAACGCCACCGAGGACGAGAAGAAACACGGCGCCGACCAACTTTTCCGCTCCTTCCGTGGCTTGCCCAAAAACAATGCCCTCATCAAGTTCCTCAGCGAGGACGGCATGAAGGCGTTGCTGCAAAAGACCGAGGGCTTTTACATGCAGAACCGCAACGAAAACATGCACATCATCGACGACGAGCTGTATTTCGTCATCGACGAGAAGCTGAACACCGTGGTCCTCACCGACAAAGGCAGCGAGCAGTTGGCGCAGGCCTACAACGACCCGTCGTTCTTCATCATCCCTGACGTGGGTGCCGAGATTGCCGAGTTGGAGCATTCCGACTTGACCAACGACGAAAAGGTGCTGCGCAAGGCCGAGCTGATGCGCAACTTCGCCGAGAAGTCGGAGCGCCTGCACACCGTGCAACAGCTGCTGAAGGCCTACACCTTGTTTGAAAAGGACGTCGATTATGTCATCATGGACAACAAGATCAAGATCGTGGACGAGCAGACGGGCCGTATCATGGAAGGCCGCCGTTGGAGCGACGGACTGCACCAGGCCGTGGAAGCCAAGGAAAACGTGAAGGTGGAAGCCGCCACGCAGACCTACGCCACCATCACCTTGCAGAACTACTTCCGCATGTACCACAAGTTGGCCGGCATGACCGGTACCGCCGAGACGGAAGCGGGCGAGTTTTGGGACATCTACAAACTCGACGTGGTCGTCATCCCGACCAACCGTCCCATCGCCCGCATCGACCAAGAGGACATGATTTACAAGACCAAGCGCGAGAAATACAACGCCGTCATCGACGAGATACAAAGCCTTGTCAACGCAGGCCGTCCCGTGCTGGTGGGCACCACCTCGGTGGAAATCTCCGAGTTGCTCAGCCGCATGTTGACGCGAAAGAACATCCCCCACAACGTGTTGAACGCCAAGCTGCACTTCAAGGAGGCCCAAATCGTCAAGGAAGCCGGTCAGGCGGGCACGGTGACCATCGCCACCAACATGGCCGGTCGTGGTACCGACATCAAGTTAGGCCCTGGCGTGAAAGAGGCCGGCGGTTTGGCCATCATCGGCACCGAGCGTCACGAGTCGCGCCGTGTTGATCGCCAGTTGCGCGGACGTTCAGGCCGTCAAGGTGACCCCGGAAGCTCGCAGTTCTACGTCTCGTTGGAGGACAACCTGATGCGTATGTTCGGCTCGGAGCGCATCGCAGGCATCATGGACCGCATGGGCTTGCAGGAAGGCGAAGTCATCCAGCACCCGATGATCACCAAGCAAATCGAGAAGGCGCAGAAGAAGGTCGAGGAGAACCACTTCGGCGTGCGCAAGCACCTGCTCGAATACGACGACGTGATGAACGCCCAGCGCGAGGTCATCTACAAGAAACGCCGTCACGCCCTATTTGGCGAGCGCCTCTCCATCGACATCAACAACATGATGTACGACTTCGGCGAGAAGCTCGTCAACGAGTACCAAGACGCCAAGGACTATGAAGGCCTGAAGATGGAACTGCTTTCGAGCATGGGCATCGAAACGCCTTTCAGCGAAGAGGAGTTCAACAGAAGCAAGGTTGATGAATTGGCCCAGAAGCTCTTCGACACCGCCTTGGAGCACTACCGCGAGAAGTCGCGCATCATCGGCGAGAAGACCCTGCCCGTCATCAAGAACGTCTATGAGAACCAGTCGCATTTCGAGAACATCGCCATCCCGATCACCGACGGCAAGCACGGCATGAACGTCATCGTCAACCTGAAGAAAGCCGTCGAGAACGGCGCCCGCGAGGTGAACCTCTGCATCGAGAAGAGCATCAGCCTCGGCCTCATCGACAACGCTTGGAAGGAGCACCTCCGCGAACTCGACGACCTGAAGGAGTCGGTGCAAAACGCCTCGTATGAGCAGAAAGACCCGTTGGTCATCTACAAGCTGGAGTCGTTCAACCTGTTCAAGGCCATGTTGGAGAAGATCAACGAAGATGTCATCAGCTTCCTGATGCGCGCCGACATCCCGACACAAGACCCGAGCGCCGTGCGCGAGTCGCGTCCGCAAGGCATCGACAAATCGAAGATCCGCGAGCAACGGCAAGACCTGTTGGCGCAGTCGCACAGCGACACGCAGCAGCGGCAAGTCACCCAGCCCATCCGCAAGGAGGTGAGGGTGGGCCGCAACGACCCCTGCCCGTGCGGTAGCGGCAAGAAGTACAAGAACTGCCACGGGCGTTTGGAAGAAGCAACTTGAACAAGAAAACACTTATCACCATGAAAAAAACACTCTTAACCCTACTCGTGACGCTCATTTTGGGCACCAGCTATGCACAAAAGAACGTCCTCGTCGAGGAACTGACCGGCACATGGTGCCAATGGTGCCCCAGAGGCATCTATTACGGCGATTCGCTATGCAACACCTATGACAACGTCATTTTCGTCGCTATCCATTGCAGCGACCCCATGGCCAACGAGGGATACTATCAAGCCTCTGGTTTGCTTGGAGCGCCATCAGCCAACATAGGGCGTCGCTTCTTGTCGCTTGACACCCAAAACTGGTTCCAGAAAGTTGCGGACGAAAGCCAAATCCCGGCCAAAGTCGGCATGGGAATCAACTGCAATTACGACCTTGAAAGCCGACAACTGACCGTCAGCGTCGAAGCAACGGCTTTGGAAAACATGTCAGGCAACTACCGTTTTGCCGCCATTCTCACCGAAGACGGCGTGACGGGGCCGGCTCCTTCCTACAACCAGTCCAACTCCTACAGCGGAGGCGCATACGGACCCATGGGTGGATTCGAGAGCCTGCCCAATCCCGTCCCTGCCAACCGCATGGCCTATGACCATGTCGGGCGACAACTGCTTTGCGACTACGACGGAGCCGAAAACTCGTTCCCTGCTTCGCTGTCAAGCGGCCAGTCGGCCAATTATGAGTTCGTTAGCGCTTTGGACGAAGGCTGGGATTACAACTACGTCCGAATCATCGGGTTGCTCATCGCACCGGACGGCACGATTGAAAACGCGGTCAGAAGCCCCTATCTCAACGGCGACGAAACAGCCGCGCCCCTGTTCACTTCGGCTCCCAACACCGAAGCCTATGCCAACCTCAACTACCTTTACAATGTTTATTTCCACGACCCAGACGACGCTTACGTCAACATCAGTTTGCAAGGCCCGGACTGGCTCACTTTAGAACAATATGACGGCCAATCGGCGGCGCTTTTTGGCATTCCCGCCCAACCCGGGGAATATGAAGTGACCCTCGTGCTATCCGATTGTCTTCACAGCACTACCCAAAGCTTCACCATCGTTGTCAATGAGCCGCTCAACGGGGCTTGGGAATACGTCGGGCCTCGCTGTTTCTCACAAGACGCCTTGCAAACCTTTGGCATAGCCATTGACCCTGAAGGCAACCTTTATGTCTTTGGAAAACAAGGCAATGCGCCTGCGCTTTACAAAAACGCCTCAGGTTCAGGCAGCTGGGAACAGATGGGCAACATCAACACCTCGTGCTCCGTTTCACAAGGCGGCTTGGCCGTGGCTTCCAATGGTGACGTGTATGTCGCCTATTCGGAAAACAACATGAACGACACGGGCCACGTCATGAAATGGGACGGCACCCAATGGACATCGGTGGGCAGCGACTTTTGCAGCGTCGAGACCCACATCTATTTGGACCACAACGAGACCCCTTACCTGCTTGCCCGCGACGTTTCCCAAAACTACATCGGCGTGGTCTATAAGCTGGAGAATAACGTCTGGACACCTCTGAGCGGAACCGGCATCTATGCACCAAGCAACGAATATGCCTGCCACCAAGACCTCGTTTTCGACAGCAACAATACGCCCATCATCAGCTATGGCGACTACATGGCAGGCAACGCACTGAAAGTCAGGAAGTTTGAAAACGGAGAATGGGTATTGGTAGGCAACGCCATCAGCAACATCTATTACTATCAAAGCCTTTCCATCGACGAGAACGACAATCTTTGGATTGCCTATTGCGAAAGCGGCAGCCAACACCTCCAAGCCGCCCGATTCAACGGCAACGACTGGGAAAACATCGGCGAGAACTTGTCGGGCGGCATCGTTTCAGACATAAGCTCGTGCATGAACGGCGAAAGATTCACCATTGCTTTCGTCAACGATGCAGAATCCAACTATTTGAGTGTGATGGAGTTTGACGGTTCGTGGTCGAATGTCGGCCCCACCTTGGTCTCGGAAGGAGCCTCAGACGATCCTTGCATCCTTGCCGTTGACGGGAAGCTCTACGTGACCTATTCCGACGACGGTTTGGACGGCAGGGCCTCCTGCATGAGATACGCCCAAGCTGCCATTCTGTATCCGCCCATCGACTTCGCTGCCGAAGTGTTTGGCAACGACAACGTCAGTCTCACTTGGGGCCTGCCCGTCGAAGGCTCGCCAACCGCCTACAAGCTCTATCGTGACGATGCCCTTCTGGCCACCGTCGGCGAATTGCAATACACCGACTACGACCTGCCTTCTGGCACCCACCGCTACACGCTCTCGGCCGTTTACCCCGAAGGCGAGTCGGTGCAGGTGGGACCCATCGTGGTGGAAACCACCGTTGGCATAGGCGACGATGAAACCCTTTTCTGCGTTTATCCAACCGTCGCCAGCTCCACTTTGTCGATAGAGAGCCAGATGCAAGGAAACGCGGTCGTGCATAATGCCCTGGGCCAGCGCGTTATGGAAGCACGAGTCCAAATCGGGACAACCACGATTGATGTATCCGCGCTTCCCAACGGAGTGTATTACCTCCGTATGGCAGGCCATCAGACCGTCAAGATTGTAAAAGACTGAGCAATTAATACCCTAAATAACAAATCGAGCGGAATCGGGTTTAGGTTCCGCTCGGTTTATGCTTGGCCGTCAAAAACGACCTATTTTAGGTTGCCTATTTTAGGTGATTCCAAAAAAACAAATTTAGATTATTGATAATCAATACAAAGCTACAAGTTCTCTTGTATCCAACGCAAGAAAAACACATCGTAAATCGTATAAGCAGTTTTTCGCGATTTCACGACAGGCAACAGCAGTTCCTTTTCAGAAAGTGACAGTGCCATCCGTTTTGCGGAAGTCGGCCCACCGATATTATAGGTGGATAAGAATCTTGTAGAACTCAATTGCTCCACTTCGCCTTCTTTGGCAACGGCGATAAGAAAATTCCACTGCGTTGGCGTTACCAACTCCCTGTATTGCATATAATTATCCGTCAATCCTTCCAAAATATCAGCACAAGCCGTCCTTACCGCCTCAATAGTGACCCGTGAGGGCAACATACCATATACGGCGTTGCAAACCGTCTGCGTATAGAAAGTATAACCTTGCGTCCATTCCATAATGTATTCCAAGGCTTCGGTATCGACACTTATACCGTTCTTGTCGAATTGCGACCTTATGAACTGTTTGTATGTCTCTCTGTCAATCTTATCTAACGACATCACCCTTGAACTAGAGAAAAACGGTCGTTTGGCATTCAAAAACATCTCGCTCATCACGGTTCGTTTGCTGCCGCAAAAAATAAAATGCGTGTGGTGCATTTGCTGAATATAAGTTCGGAGTAACGCTTCCATATTCGTCTCAGGATATTCTGCAATCTGTTGAAACTCGTCAATGGCCAAGACAATATCAATTTCTTGTGAATCAAGAAATTCAAGCAAGCCACTAAGGGTATGCTCTTTCTCTGCTGTCATTTGATAGTTGATTTGGATTTGGGGAACTCCTGTTAGCGAATCATACGAAATCACAGGACGCAGACCTCTGATAAAGGTCATGAACTTGTTTCCAACATGTGATTTTTCCGGGAATTTTTTCATCACTGCCTCTGCCAGTGCCTTGATAAAATCAGAAAGCGAACGGGTGGCGAAAATATCAACATACAACGTTTCGTATGGAAGTTTATTCCGCTGTATAGCATCGAATAGATGTAATATCAAGCCCGTTTTACCGTACTTTCTAGGGGAAATCAGCGTAGTATCCACACCATTCTGGATATTGCGCAGCAAAGTTTCCGTTTCTTTCTCCCTGTCGCAAAAATACTCTGGCGACACATAACCTTTGACCAAAAAAGGATTCATAGCAAACGATATTTTGCCGCAAAGATACAACTATTTTCAAAAACAACCTATTTTAGGTTGCCTTTTTTAGGTAATTTTTGTATATGTACAAATCGTTGGAACATCCGCGTGGAGAAAAAGATGTGCCGCAACGACCCCTGCCCGTGCGGTAGCGGCAAGAAGTACAAGCAATGCCACGGAAGATTAGAGAACACTAAGTAAGCATCATCTTTAAGTTTTTGCTTTGCAGGTGAAACTCTAAATCTGTCTACTATTTAATTCTAATTCTATTGTTTCGATTTCCTATTCAAGTAACGAATGATGGCAATAACCAAAGCAACGCCTAATCCAAAAGGTATCAGCAAAAGCAGCAAATAAATCAATGAAGAAATCCATGAGTCCATAACACTTCTTTTCCACCTTGTCAAGTTCCACCAAGGATGCTTTATTCGACAAAAGAAGCGTGGAACTGTATGCCACATTCCTAAGTCGAAGGTCCTGAGAATTACCTATTTGTCGCAAATATGAGATAGCAGCCCACGCTAACGTGGTAGCCACTATGCTCCTTGCGACAAATAAAGTCATCGAATTTCTCAGGTTCTCGACTTACAAGACAAGCATAACGCTTCTTCAATATTTCACGGACAGGCCGAAGCCAATCCGACGGCAAACCTTAGATTTGCAGCGTGGTTGTCTGCAAGTCAAGGATGCAAGCGCAAAAGTAGTAAATTTGCATGAAATACAGACAAAGAGGAAAAAGAAAAAAGAAATAAAAACGACAATAAACAACATGTATAACCAAGGACAATGGGATCGGGCGGTTAACAATGTAGGGCAAATGGGTAAGACCCAACTATTTTTTTTGCACCGCCCGACTTCCGTTGGCCACAAGGCCTGGATAAGAATATGAGTTCCGAACCGATAAGGTTTGTAGGCGAAGGCCGGCGGTCCCAAAGTCCATAAAAGAAAGTGCAAAGCTATGAAGAATCATCAAATGGGCATCGACATCAGCAAGGAAAAGTTGAACATCTGCCTGAGAAAAGGCACACAGACCGTCCGCGAGGAGGAAATCAAGAACACCGTGGCGGCCATCAAGAAATGCGTGAAGAGAATCGAGAAAGAGAACGGCGTGACCCATGACGACATGCTGGTGTGCGCCGAGTTCACGGGAAGATACATCTACCCGCTGGCCTGTGCCTGCGACGAGATGGGGCTGTTCCTGTGGATGGAGGACCCGACACGGATCAAGAACTCCTTCGGCGTCACCCGTGGCAAGGACGACCGCGTGGATGCCCGCCGCATCGCGGAGTACGCCTTCCGCTTCTCCGACAAGGCCGTGGCGTACGAGATGCCCGACAAGACGCTGGCCTCGTTGAAGAACCTGCTGTCCGACAGAGACACCCTGTCGGCCGACAGGCGCAAGTACGAGATGCAGCTCCATGACCAGAAAGGCTACATGGCCCCGGAGGACTACGCACGCAAGAAACGCTCGTGGTCGGCCGTGGTCAAGACGCTCGACAAGCAGATAGCCCTCATTGACGACGAGATACAGAGGCTGGTGGAGTCGGACGAGAAGATAAAGCACCAGACCGAACTGCTCAAGACGGTTGACGGCGTCGGCGACAGAATCGCCGTCAGCATGGTCGTCCTGACCATGGCCTTCACGCGCTTCGAGACCCCGAGACAGTTCAACTGCTATGCCGGACTCGCCCCGTTCCGATACACCTCGGGGAAAAGCATTTACTCCAAATCGAAGGTGTCACAGCGGGCCAACAAGCACATCAAGTCACTCCTCCACCTCGCAGCCGTCTCCGTGGCGACACACATGAAATCGGGAGAATACAAGGACTATTACAAAAGAAAAACCGAAGAAGGAAAACATCCCATGTGTGTCCTCAACGTCATCCGTGCCAAACTCGTAAACCGCATGTTCGCAGTGGTCAAAAGGGATGAAGCCTATCAACGAAACTACAAATCATTTACTCCTACCGAAAAAAACTTTCAAAAAGCCATTGCCAATTCATAAGAATAAATAGAAAAAACCTGAAACATACAAGCCATTTGAAGAAAAAAAATGATATTTTGTTCCAACAAATCCCAATAATCGAGTATATCTGAACCAGATTCAGCTCTTTTTCGTTTTTCGTGGACATAAAATAAGCAAAAAAAGTGTCCACGAAACCGCTTTTTGACCATTTCGTGGACAATTATCACTGAATTACAAAACAAAAACTGCGTTTTCCGAATCAGGCTTTCTCTGGTGTCAGAAACATCACATTGTAAACTGGCATGTAGGTCACGCCCCCCTTTTCCTCAACGGTGCCCTCGTTGCAAAAAACGATGCCGCGCTTCACCGAATAGTCGTCGTTTTTGAGAAAATGGTCCAACGCGCTGTGTATGTAGTAATCCTTGCCCGACTTGACTTCCAACGGCAACACCGAAAGTCGCTCATAATCATCGATCAAGAAATCCACTTCGCCGTTCCTCTTGTTGTCGTAATAGAACAATTGGAAGCCATGCGCTTTCAGCTCTTGTGCGACCACCGACTCATACACCGTCCCCAAATTCACGCTGCGCTCGTCGTTCAAAATCGGGTTGATGTTGTTGCGGTAAAGGATGCCCGTCAGCATACCCACGTCGTTGAGATACAGCTTCAGGAGGTTCTTGCTCATCGACTCCACCAACGGAAAGACCGGCGTTGAAATGGCCTTCACGTCAAGGGCGATACCCGAAGCAACCAGATAGTCGAACTCGTCCTGATAATCCTTGAAACGCTTGCTGGCCTTGCCTTCGATGTCGCGCACCACAATCCGTTTCTTCTTGTTTTCGAGCACCGAAGGAATCATGTCATAGATTCGGCGAATCTTCAAGCGGTTCTCTTGGTCGTATTTCGAGGCATCGATGCCGTAATGCTCGTGGATTTGGCTTTGGATTCGGCGCACGGTGGCAATGTTGGTGTCGTTCACAAACGACTGCACCGCCTCGGGCAAACCGCCCACAAGCAAGTACTTGCGGAACAAGTCCATCATCCGCTTATGGAAACTTTCTTGCAGGCTTTTCCGAGCCATAAACATCTCGCGGCAATGCCGAATAAACTCGTCGCCAACGCCATTGGCCCACAGAAACTCCTCAAAATCAAGTGGATAAAGATGCTTAATTTCTATGCTTCCCATCGGGATGGAAAGTGTTTTGAACAGCGTGATGCCCAATTCCGAGCCGCTGGCGATATAGGTGTAGCGGTTGTCTTGGTTGAGGAATTTGAGCAAGGTGAGCAAATGCGGGTATGCCTGGATCTCGTCGAGGAAGACCAAAGTGTCGTCTTTGCCGCCCAATTTGTTGCCAGCCAAAGCGCTCAACTGGAGATAGAAAGCCGAAACCGACAATGAATCGGCAAAGTTCCTCTCGTTTAGGCTGTCGTCCAACAAATTGATTTCCACATAATTCTTGAACATCCGTTTCCCAACCTGCCGGATGATGAAGGTTTTCCCTGTTTGTCGCGCCCCGTCCAAAATGAGGATTTTTTGCGGTCGGGGAGCCAAAAAATCTTCAATGTAAGTCTCAATTTTTCGCTTCAGCATAACATTGGTTTTTATTACGCCGCAAAATTACACATTTTCACTGAATTACAAAACAAAAACTGCGTTTTCCTATAAAATTTTGCACTAAAAAACTGCGTTTTCCTATAAAAAACACGCTCAAAAAACTGCGTTTTCCTATAAATTTCGCGATAAAAATACTGCGTTTTCCGATGATACAAGAAAATTTCCCCGTCTTTTCCACAAAAACCGTATCTTTGTCGCTCCACTGAATCTTGAATTTTGAATCTTAAATCTTGAATTTTGAATCTTAAATCCTAAATCTCATGAAATACAACCGAATACTCCTGAAACTCAGCGGCGAGGCCCTGATGGGCAGCCAGCAATACGGCATCGACCCGCAACGCTTGGGCGACTATGCCGACGAAATCATCGAGGCCGCACAAGCGGGCGTGCAAATCGGCATCGTCATCGGCGGCGGCAACATCTACCGTGGCCTGCAAGGGGCCTCGAAGGGCATGGACCGCATCCAAGGCGACTACATGGGCATGCTCGCCACCGTCATCAACTCGATGGCCATGCAATCGACCCTGCAAGGCAAAGGCCAGAAAGCCACCTTGCTCTCAGGCCTTTACATCGACCGCATCGCCGACACGATGAGCAGTGCCAAGGCCATCCGCCTGCTTGAGGAAGGCCATGTCGTGGTGATGGGCGCCGGCACGGGCAATCCCTTCTTCACCACCGACACCGGATCGGCCCTCCGCGCCGTCGAGATCAAGGCCGACATCATCCTGAAAGGCACCCGCGTCGATGGCATCTATACCGCCGACCCCGAGAAAGACCCCACCGCCACCAAGTTCGAGCACATCACCTACGACGAGGCCTACCAACGCAACCTGAAGGTGATGGACATGACCGCCTTCACCATGTGCAAGGAAAACGACATGCCGATGTATGTGTTCGACATGAACACACGCGGCAACCTGATGAAGGTGCTGCGCGGCGAGAACATCGGAACGCTGGTAACGAAATAATTATGTAGAGACGGTGCATGCACCGTCTCTACAAAACAAAACGGTTTATGAGAACCCGCAAAAATCATCTGCGCAAGCCCCACAATGCGTCGAGCAAGAGGTTGGATTACATCCTCTTGGCCATCATCATGGTCGTGGCGGCCATGCTGCGGCTGTGGAAACTCGGCCAAGTGCCGTTCATGCACGACGAGTTCAGTGCCTTGCTGCGCACACGCTTCGACAGTTTCCACGACTTCATCCAACAAGGCATCATGCCCGACAGCCACCCACTTGGAGTGGAACTGTTCCTTTGGCTTTGGGTGCGTCTGTTCGGCTGGAGCGCGTTTTGGGTCAAGCTGCCTTTCGCGCTGATGGGCATCGGCTCCATATACCTTATTTATTTAATAGGGCGGCAATGGTTCAACCGGAAAGCCGGGCTGTTTTCCGCCGCCTTCTTCGCCGTCAGCCAGTTCACGGTGTTCTACAGCCAGTTGGCGCGGCCTTATTCGGCGGGGCTGTTCTTCGTCCTGCTGATGGCCTATTTCTGGCATAAAATCGTTTTCGGGACGAAAGCACCGACAAAAGGCGTTTACATCGGCTTCGCGCTATCGGCATGGGCTTGCTCCTTGATTCAGTATTTCTCCATCGCGCAGGCGGGACTGGTTTTCCTCACGGGCTTGTTTTTCCTGCCCAAAGAACGGCGCAAAGCCTACTGGCTCAGCGGCTTGGCGGCAGTCGTCCTGTTCGCGCCTACCCTGCCCATCTTCTACCAACAACTCTTCGTGAGCGGCAGCATCGGCGGGTGGCTGAGTGCGCCCAAAGGCACGTTCCTCACCGACTTCATCCAATATACGATGAACTATTCCACGCTGTTCATGTTCACTGTGGGCATCGTCATCCTGCTGCCACTCCTTTTGGGCAAGCGCGACAAAAGCAACCGTCCCTTGCGTTGGGCGGGCATCGCGTGGTTTGGCGTCATCTTCGGCATCGCCTTTGCCTATTCGCTGCTGCGCGAACCCATCCTCCAACATAGCACGCTGATTTTCAGCTATCCGTTCCTCATCATCGTGGCCTTCTCGATGTTCAAGAGCCGCACTTTGTCGCCGTGGCAAACCGCCGTGGTGGTGGTCGCCATCCTCTTTGCCGGCACCACTTCTTTGATTACGGAACGCCGCCACTACGACCTGATGTATCACCAAGGCTTCGACCAAATCGCCGTCGAGATGCAACGCGACCGCGAGCAATACGGCGACCAGATCCAGTTTGCCACGCGCACCGAGATTGGCGAGGCCGCCGAGTTCTACCAAGCGCCGCTGTGCATCGACGAGCGCGTCGTCTTCAACCGCATCTACACCGAAACAGGCGAGTTTGTGCGCGAGCCTCAGTTGGACGACTTCAACCAATGGCTCGGCGAGCACAGGGAAGCCCCGATGCTCGGCTTCGGCTGGACCGACTATGCGAGTCCCGTTTGGGAAGTCACGGCGGTGGGCAACTACCCTTATCTTGTGAAGCAAAAAGACTGGTTCACATCGCGTTACCTCACCTTGAGCAAAAACCCGCTACCCGAAAGCCGATACCTGCTCCAGCCTTTGGACACGACGCCTTGTCCTTACATTGAAGGTCAGGAATGGGGCCGCGCAAGCACCTTCCCATGCGACTCGCTGCCCGCCGACATAGAGGCCTTGGGCGTTGTGGCGCACATCCATAACGACATGGAAATCAGCGGCTGCGTGATGGTCATCGAAATCCATGACGCCGCCACCGACTCCATCGTGCTTTGGCACAGCTCGCAAGGCGAGTACGGCCATTTCGCGGCAGGCGACAACATCGTGGCCGACGCCATCATCTTCGACGACCAACTTTCGCCGAAAGGCAAGACCGTAAAGACCTATCTCTGGAACCAAGGCAAATCGCCGCTGACACTCAACGGGATAAGCTGTTACACCACGAAGAAAAGCCGCGTCTTGACGGGACTATACGAGCCGTTGAATTAAAAATTGGCAGGATTTTTGGAGCGAAAAAGAAAAACATTTACTTTTGCAGGCAAAATTTGACAATTATGACAGAAGATTCCCAATTTGTATTAGACGAAGCCACTGAAAGCATGGATAACACCATCAAGCACTTGGAGCATGAGTTCCAAGGCATCAGGGCAGGAAAAGCCAGTCCGGCCATGCTGAACGGCGTTATGGTTGAATACTACGGCACGACGGTGCCCATCGAGCAGACCGCCAACATCGGCTGCACCGACGCCCGCATGATCGTGGTGCAACCCTTCGACAAGAGTTCGCTGAACAACATCGCCAAGGCCATCATGAACGCCAACTTAGGCTTCAATCCCATCAACAACGGCGAGATTCTCCGCATCAGCGTGCCCGCCCTCACCGAGGAACGCCGCAAAGAGTTGGTGAAGCGCACCAAGAACGCCGCCGAGGAAGCCAAGGTCGGCATCCGTGGCATCCGCCGCAACGCCAACGACGAGGCCAAGAAATTGGAGAAAGACACAATTTCGGAAGACGAGTCGAAGCTCTTGCAGGAAGAAATCCAGAAACTCACCGACAAGTACATCAAGAAAATCGACGACCTCACAGAGCTGAAGTCGAAGGACATTCTCACGGTGTAATCATCTCACGCTGAACTATTTTTATTTCACGCAGAATCCGCAGAATCTCGGAAAGCGCGAAGCGATAAAGCCCTGAAGGTTACGACTTTTCAGGGCTTTTATAGTTTCAAGGAACAAGACATTGCCAAAGGTGTCCTATTCCACCTTTTCATGGACTGCATACAGTTTGTTCAAGTTCTTTTCCAAAATCCTGAATCCGCTGCCGTGGTCGTGGGCTTTCCCGAAACTCTTTCCCGATTGGTACGAACCGATTCGTATATCATACATAATCAATCCTTTATCTATCAATCTAAGAAACTTCTCAAAGGATGGTTTTTCAAATATTTCCGCTTTGTGGAAATAGAACAACTCGTTTCCGTTACCGTCGGTCTTTGTTTCTGCACTGACATAAAACAAGTTCTTCAGTTTCTTTTTCAGCACCTTTTCCAAGTCCGCGTATGTATAACCACAAGAGCAATCCAACAATTCTTTGGTTTTCAGCGAAAAAGCAGCGATAAAAATGCATTTTGCCTTCTTGTCGTTGATCAGTTGAAAAGCAATTCTTCCGTCGTAACTGTTTGGCTTGTCGGCAAACATGCTGGTATGAAGCCGTTTAAGTTCAGGGTAGTCTTCGTATGGCGTTCCGAACTTGTCCCTGAGCAAGGCATTTGCACCTTTCGGAAACGATGGAGTTTTGGTAAACAGCGTGATATAAGATTGTGCCAATTCACGATGCGACTTGATCTCGAACCCGAACAAATCAGGCTCATCTGCATTATTCTCCACCACGCCCACATAATCCTCAAATGTCTTTCCAATCCCTGTGTTGTTTTTACGATGGCTTTTCACGAAGCCCAAGTTCTTCACATCTTTGAATTTGCTGATAATTTGTTCCTTATCCTTCATATTCTATAATTTTTTCAATCAACAATTCCGTTTTGTTTTCGGCTTCAAGCTCCTCGTCTGTCAGGAAAACACGTTCAAAAGGATAATCTATGAACTTGCAAAATACATAAATGTGCTTCAATGTATATTTATGCTGAAACCGAGGGCTTTCAATATTGCCAATCTGCCCGTCAGACACTCCTAAAATCTGGCTCAAAGCAAGTTGGCTGATGTTGTGGCTAACCCTTAAAGCCTTGATTTTCTGAATAATTATTTCTTCTGCTTCGGTGTTTTTGTAATCCATAACTCTACAAATATTTAATGCAAAATTACCGATGTTGAAAAATTGATTTACTCTCATTTTGTGAGTAATAAAATTTCGTACCTTTGCGGCAAATTCAGGAGAAGATGTACCACCGCACCATAGACGACCATTGGAGTTTCAAAACCGCAGACACGAAGGAGTTCACGCATTGCTATCACGCATATCCTGCGATGATGATACCGCAAGTAGCCAGAACTTTGTTGGAAAGGTTTGCTCCGGAAGACGGTTGCCGTCTTCTCTTTGATCCCTATATGGGTAGTGGCACATCACTTGTGGAGGCTTCGCTGAAAGGAATCAACAGCATTGGAACCGACATCAACCCTTTGGCAAGACTGATTTCCGAGGCTAAAACAACCCATTTTGATGTCGTGGAAATCGAGAAATGCTTTGCCGAGATTCAGTTGTTTCCATTCTTGTACTCGGAGGAGAAAGTCGTCGACACCGACTTCTCACGCATATCAAACTATTCATTCTGGTATTCAATTCCCGTTTTGCTTAAATTGTCATATATTTCACAATCCATTGATTCATTCGAAGATAGTGTGAAACTGTTTTTTAAGATTGCGCTTTCCGAGGTGGTTCGCGAAGTGTCGTTCACACGCAATGGTGAGTTCAAGCGTTTTCGTATGCCTGAAGACAAAATCAAGCAATTCAACCCCGATGTGTTTGCATTGTTCGAGAACAAAGTGGCCAGAAATTTAGAAGGACTTAAGAATTACAACAAGGCCAATGGCATTGCAACGACTGACATATACGGATTCAACACCGTTTATGAAATTCCCAACGACATCCTCCATGACGAATCAATAGATATGATTGTCACTTCGCCTCCATACGGCGACAGCCACACTACGGTTGCTTACGGGCAGTTTTCACGTTGGGCCAACGAATGGTTTGATTTCCCCAATGCCAAGAATCTCGACAATTTATTAATGGGGGGCAAGAAAAAAGCCGAACAACAATTTGAGAATAACAGCATCACAAAAGAACTTGCGAGCATCGAGGATGCCGACAAAACCCGGTATTCTGAAGTCGTTTCGTTTCTCAACGACTACTTCGCATCCATCAACAATATTGCTCCAAAAGTCAGGTCGGGAGGCGTGGCCTGCTTTGTTGTAGGCAACCGAACCGTGAAAGGCATCCAAATCCCGCTCGATTATTTTACTGCGGAAACATTTGAAAGACAAGGGTTTTATCATATAGACACCATTGTTCGCGAAATCCCCAACAAGCGGATGCCTTCCAAAAACAGCCCGACCAATGTCACCGGAGCCAAGGCCGCCACGATGAGCAACGAGTACATCGTTATAATGAAAAAACGTTGAACCGGCACGGGCTTTCATCCCAATGCCACTTCTATCGCCATGCCAAACAATTCCTTGAGCGAAAGGCCGAAGCACCGTGCCTGCGCGGGGATGATGCTGGCCTCCGACATGCCTGGGACGATGTTCGCCTCGATGAAGAACACGCCGTCGTCGCTGACGATGTAGTCCATGCGGACGAAGCCCTTGCACTCCAATTTCTCGTACAGCATCGCCGTCGTCGCCTTGATTTCGATTTCGGTGGCTTCATCCACTTGGGCGGGCGTCACCTCGTCGCACTTGCCGGCGGTGTATTTGGCCTCGTAGTCGAAAAACTCGTTCTTGCTGCAAATCTCGGTCAGTGGGAAGACCATCATCTTGCCTTTGTAACTCATTGCGCCACAGCCAAATTCGCGTCCGTCGACGAACTTCTCGCACATCACCTGTCCGCCGGCGGCCCTTGCCGTGAAAATGGCGGGGACGAGTTGTTCGGCGGTCTTCACCTTGGTCACGCCCACGCTCGACCCGTTGCAGGTCGGCTTGACGAACAAAGGCAGCCCCAGCTGCTTGACGATTTCGTCGGCATCGTATTTCTCGCCCTCGTTGATGAGCACCGAAGGCGACACCTTGACGCCATAGGAAGCCACCACGCGCTTGCAGAAGTCCTTGTGGAACGTGAGGGCGCAAGTGGTCAGTGGCGACGAGGTGCAAGGGATGCCCAACAGTTCGAGATAGCCCGACAGCGGCCCGTTTTCGCCCGGCTCGCCGTGTACAGCGTTGAAGGCCACGTCGAATTTCATCTTATGGCCATGCACCTGGATGGAAAAATCGTTCTTATCGACCTCCACCCGAGTGCCGTCCTTCAGCAGGCCGTACCAACCTTTCTTCGAAACCACAACTATCTTAGAATCATAGCGTTCCGGATCCAGATTCTGTTTCACCACCTGTGCGCTTTTGACGGAAATCTCGAACTCGCCCGAATCGCCGCCACAAATAATTGCCACGTTTTTCATATTTTTTGTAATTTTGTCGGTTGATAATCAAACAATAAAAACGCTCCTAATGGAGTTGTAAAAACACGGCTAAAATACTAAATTATGGGACGCCTACACTTTCTGAAGGAAAAGAAATTTTACGTCAACCTACTCATCATACTCTTGCTTTGCGTGGGGTTGCTATGGTTAACTTTCAGGTTGTTAGACAAATACACCCGTCACGACCAAGTTTATACCATGCCCGACTTTGTCGGCCAAGATTACCGGCAAGTGAAGCACGACTACGCGAAGGATTTCCATTTCATCCTCATTGACAGCGTTTATCCCAAAGGCGAAACGCCCGGAAGCATCTACCAGCAAGACCCCTTGCCAGGCTCGAAAATCAAGAAAGGGCGCAACGTGTATGCCATCATCGTGGCCGAAACGCCCGAAAAGACGGTGATGCCCAACCTGAAGGGAATTTCCTTGCGCGAGGCCATCGGAAGGCTTGAATCGAGCGGCTTGGAAGTGGATCATCTTGAATATCAAGATTATTCATACAAAAACAATGTCATCGACCAACTCTTTGAAGGGCACACGATTCCGGAAGGAACGGAACTGGTGAAAGGCAGCAAGATTGTGCTCCGCGTGGGCTTCGGGCGCGACAAGATGAACGTCAAAGTGCCCAACCTCATCGGGAAGCCCGCCACCGAAGCCAAGCGCCTGCTGAACCTCGCTGGAATGAATCTCGGAAAAGAATCCTACGATGATCATGACAGCATCCAATACTTGTGCATCAGGCGCATGGCTCCCGGGCCAAGCTCAGGCCTTGTGAAACCGGGCACCTACATCGACCTAACATACCACTCCAGCCGCACCCTTGATTTCAAAAAGGACATGGCGGAGCTGCTGCACGAGGACTCCATCAGCAACAAGCCAAACACCTTTGATACAGACACAGTTACAGAATCCATAGAAACCACCGACTATGAATATGAAGACGATTTTTAAAGCCATCGCCTTGGCTTGGGCTTTATCCATCGGCGCAAGCCACCTCTTTGCCCAAGAAATATTGACCGGGTTTATGCGCGAACCCTCACAACGCCAAAGCCGTTACGTCAACGAGACCGGGCTGTTTCTCCCGTTTTTCGACGACTTCAGCAAAGCGAGCCTTTATCCCGACTCGACCAAATGGACCGACCGCAGCGCCATGGTCACCGACGGTTTCCCGTTGAATCCTCCCAACCGCAATGCGGCTACGCTCGATGTCCTCGACCAATACGGCCGTGTCTATGACTATGCCATCAGCAATGCCTTCGTGGCGGAATACCTGACTTCGGCACGCATCCGACTCGATTCGGTCATCGAACCGATGCCGAAAGCCCTCACGCCCGCCGATTCGGTTTACTTTAGTTTCTGGTACCAGCCTCAAGGCAACGGCAACCCGCCCGAGGCTCAGGATTCGCTCGTGCTGCAATTCGGTACGGCAACAGAACGTCAGGAGTTCCTTTACCTTGACTACCACAGTTTCAGCGTTGCCGAAATCCTCGCTGCAATGCAAGTCGATTCCTTGCTGCCCGGCGATACGATTTGGGCTTTCGACTATTGTACGCCAGGATTGTTCACCATTGTCACCGACACCTTAACGCCCTTAGTCCAAGGCTCGATCTCCATTCCTTGCGACTCGGTCTTCACGACCGTGGCCGACACGGTTTGGACGCACGTCTGGAGTGCACCCGGGCAAACCTTGCAAGCGTTCATGGACGAAAACGGAGGCCAACATTTCAAGCAAGTGCTGATTCCCATCAGAGACCTGAAGTATTTCACTGACCACTTCTATTTCCGTTTCTTCAATTACGCGAGCATCGTAAGTTCTTCATTGCCAAGCAACAGAGGCAACGAAGACATTTGGAACATCGATTTCGTCTATCTTGACATCAACCGCAACGCAGCCGACACCTATTATCCCATGCTGACCTTCTCGGGCCAACGGCCCACTTTCCTCAACCGCTACCAGTCCATGCCTTATCGCCAATATCGGGTCAACCCCAATTCAGCCATCAGGGAAAGCTTGCACATCGACATCGCCAATCTCGACCAAGTTGCGCATGAGGCGGCTTACTGTTATACGGTGAAACAAATCGGTGGGAACCAACATTATATGCGAACCTTAGATCCCGTCACCATCGACCCGTACCAAGAATCGGGATTCTTGGGTTGTCCCGAAAACGGCGAATCGCCTGCCTGCCCATACGTCGGAGAGCTGTTTTCCCTCAGCATGTGGTATGATTCTGTCGCCTACGAAATTCGTCACTACATCTACGACTCCACTTGCACGCCGCCGTTGGTTGACTCCATGGTTTACCGACAAGGCTTCTATAACTATTACGCCTACGACGACGGCATTCCGGAGATGGGTTACGGAGTGGAGCCCGCCAACGGTCGCTTTGCCGTCAAGTTCGAGCTTGCCGACGTTGACACCATTCAAGGCGTGCAACTGCTTTTCAATCACACGCTTAACGATGCCAACAACAAGTATTTCGACATTGTGGTTTGGAAAGACGAGAACGGGCGGCCAGGAGAAGAGGTGTATCGCCTCGCCAACCAACGTCCGAAATGGAAAGACCAGCCTTACGAATTCAGCTATTACAAGTTTGACCGGACCGTCATCCTCAGCGGCAGTTTCTACATCGGCCTAATCCAACAAAACAACGGATTGATCAACATCGGCTTTGATGCGTCAATCAACAACCGGCAATACAATTTCATCAATGTGAACGGCTCATGGCAACAAAGTGAAATGGCCGGCTCGCTGATGATTCGACCTGTGGTGGGGCCTTCCTATTTCATTGGAGTGGAAGAACAAGCCATATCGGATGCATTCGTCCACTTGTATCCTAATCCGGCAAGCAACCTGTTGAACATCAACGTTATGTCCGACATCAAGATTGCTCAGGTCAGCCTTTACGACCTTATGGGGCACAAAGTACACCAAGGCCCGTTTGAGACGGAAATCTCCGTTTCGCACCTTCCCGAAGGCCTGTATGTCGTCAGCCTTACCACCAACGAAGGACAAGTAATCACCCAAAAAACCATCATCAGAAAATGAGTGAAAAGCAAGACGAGATTTTGGAAAACGACCTTGACATTGACGAGGACGACGAACTGCTTGAGCAAGACGAAATCGCGGAGAACGACGAGGACCTTGTAGGGCAAGGCGAAGACGCCAAGGAAGAAGGCGACGGCTTGTTTGAGCACATGCGCATCACCGTTGACGGCGGTCAGGACACTGTGCGCATCGACACGTTTTTGAGCACCCGAATCCACAGCATCTCACGAAACCGAATCCAAAACGCGGCCAAAGCGGGCAATATCTTAGTGAACGGCGAACCCGTGAAACAAAACTATAAAGTGAAGCCCAACGACGTGATTTCCATCGTGTTCAGTTACCCGCCCCGCGAAGCCGACATCAAGCCGCAATACGTCCCGTTAGACATCGTGTATGAAGACGACGACGTCATCGTCATCAACAAGCAGGCCGGCTTGGTGGTGCATCCCGCCCACGGCAACTTTGAAGGGACGCTGCTGCATGGATTAGCCTACCATTTTGAGACGACACAACAGAACATCGAGAACCGAATAGGGTATCTCGTCCACCGCATCGACAAAGGCACTACCGGTCTGATGATTGTGGCCAAGAACGAAGCCGCGCAAACGGTGTTGGCCAAACAATTCTTCGAACATTCCATTCACCGCCGTTACAATGCCCTCGTTTGGGGTGACTTCGACGAAGACGAAGGCGTCATAGAGGGCAACATCGGTAGAAGCACGGCCAACCGTCGGCGTATGGCCGTATATCCATTTGGCGAGCAAGGCAAAGAAGCAGTTACGCATTGGAAAGTATTGGAACGCTTTGGCTATGTGACACTTAACGAATATCGGCTTGAAACCGGCCGAACGCACCAAATACGAGTCCATTCCCAGTTTATCGGACATCCTTTGTTCAACGATGCCTTATATGGCGGCGACATCATTCTGAAAGGCACCACCTTCTCGAAATACAAACAATTCATCGACAATTGTTTCAAAATCATCCCTCGTCATGCGCTCCACGCAAAGGAGCTTGGGTTTATCCATCCCACAACAGGAAAGGAGATGCTGTTCACGACAGACCTTCCCGACGACATGCAACAAGTGTTGGAAAAGTGGAGAACCTACATGAAGGCGCGCAATATGATGGAATCATGAATACATGAGGGAGGACAAAATGGGCCTGGAAAAACACCCTCGGCGGCATCGGCTTGGGCGTCATCAACTTCTTCTCCACCTATTCCGTCTATCGCTCGATGCGCCTGTTCGACAACGTGGTGCTGTTCCCCGTCTATAACATCGGCGTGGTGAGCCTCACCGCCCTCGTCGGCTGGCTGCTCTTCAAGGAAAAGCTCACTTGGAAGAACTACCTCGGCCTCGCCATCGCCATCATCGCCGTCATCCTCATCACCGCAAAGCCATGAAAGAAGACGACACCTATTATATGTTAGCCACCTGCGGCGAGGGCCTTTACAAGGAGAAAGGCAGCAAGTTCATCGCCGAGACCTTCACAGTGACGAGCGAAGACGAGGCCAAGGCAGCCGTCGCCACGGTCAAGAAGAAGTATTTCGACGCGCGGCACCATTGCTTCGCCTACATGATTGGTCCCGACAAGAAAACCTTCCGTTCGTCAGACGACGGCGAGCCATCGGGCACGGCGGGCAAGCCCATCCTCAACCAGATCCTTTCGAAGGACGTCACCAACGTGTGCGTGGTCGTCACGCGCTACTTCGGCGGCATCAAACTCGGCACGTCGGGACTCATCAACGCCTACAAGACTGCGGCTCGCGAGGCCTTAGACAACAGCACGATAGTCGAAAAAACCATAAATGAAATTTACAGTTTGGAGTTCGGCTACCCCTTGATGAACGAGGTGATGCGCATCATGAAAGAGGAAAACCTTGAGCAGCAAAACCCGCGCTTCGAATTGGACTGCCATTTGGAGTTTTCAACAAGAAAAAATTCCGCTTCAAGAATCGAGGAGAAATTCCGCAATTTGTTCGGCGTAAAAATTGAGCACATTAAAACAATGTAAACCAACAGATTACAAGCATACATTTTACCAAAAAACAGAAAAACCTCGTATTTTACGGAAAAGAAAATTCAAAAACAATAGGAAACAAATTTTTTTATTAACTATTAATTTCCGATTTTTGCAAGGTCAAAACAAGTCATGGAAGCACCTGAAAAGCCGACATCTTGTTTTGGCAAATCAACTTGGATGACAATAAAATAAAGGATTTCTGACAATGGGTAACCATGTGGAGATATGGAACAAATGCCTCGAAGTGATCAAAGACAACACTTCGGAGCAGAGCTTTGCGACTTGGTTCAAGCCGATTGTGCCCGTTTCGCTCCACAACCAAGTGCTCACCATCCAGGTTCCCAGCATGTTTTTCTACGACTGGCTTGAAGACCATTACATCGACTTGCTTCGTAAGACCATCAAGCGCTTCCTTGGCCCTGACGGGAAGTTAGACTACAGCATCCTGATGGACAGCTCCGACAGTTCCTACACGGTGGTCATGCCAGGGTCGAACCACAACAACATCAAGAACCCGATTGGCCGTCCGGCCCCCGAGAACCTGTCGCAAGGCCCCATCAACCCGTTCGTCATCCCAGGGCTGAAAAAGATGCAGATCGACTCGCAGCTCAACGAGAACTACACCTTCGAGAACTTTATCGAGGGCGACTGCAACCGCGTGGCGCGTCAAGGTGGCATAGCTGTCGCCAAAGACCCCGGAAAGACAGCCTTCAACCCCTTGCTCATCTACAGCAACACCGGCCTCGGCAAAACGCACCTCTGCCACGCCATCGGGCTGGAAGTGAAGCGCCTTCACCCGGAATTGACCGTCCTTTACGTCCAAGCGGAACAATTCACCAACCAATACGTCACGGCCTCCAAGAACAAGAACCTGAACGACTTCGTCCATTTCTACCAAATGATCGACGTGCTCATCATCGACGACATACAGTTTTTGGCGAAAAAGACGATGACACAGGAGACTTTCTTCCACATTTTCAACTTCTTGCACCAAAACAACAAGCAGTTGGTCATTACCAGCGACAAGTTTCCTGCCGACCTTCAAGACATGGAGCCGCGCCTCATGTCGCGCTTCAAATGGGGGCTTACCGCCGACCTTCAGATGCCTGACGTGGCGACGCGAACCGCGATTTTGAAAGACAAGCTCTACAACAACGGCATCAGCCTGCCCGACGAGATAGTCAACTACTTGGCCTCCAACGTCAGGACCAACGTCCGCGAGTTGGAAGGCCTGCTGATTTCCATCGTGGCCCAGTCGTCGCTCAACAAGAAAGCCATCACCATTGAGCTGACCCAACAAATCCTCGACCGGTTCCTCCGCAACTCCGTAAAAGAAGTCTCCGTCGAGTACATCATCAACGTTGTTTGCGACTATTTCAACATCCCCATCGAGCAATTGTCGTTGAAAACCAGGAAACACCAAGTCGTGCAATCACGACAAATCGCCATGTATCTGTCCAAGAAATACTCCAATGCCAGCTTAGCCGCGATAGGGAAACAATGCGGGAACAAGGACCACGCCACCGTCCACCATGCGTGCAAGACCGTTTCGGACCGTTTGGAAACCGACAAGCAATTCAAAGTGATGATGGCCGACATTGAGAAAAAGATTTCGATGTGATGGGGCGCCCTCACAAATCACGCACAAAACCATGAATGCCAACGCTTTCGGAAAACTCTATCTCGTGCCCAACCTGCTCGGTGCCACGAAACCCGAACAGGTGATTCCCGCCGGGACGCTCGCAATCGTCAGGCGGCTGAAGCATTTCGTGGTGGAAAACACCCGCACCTCGCGCCGCGTGCTGAGCCGCATCGGGATGGACTGCGCCATCGACGACATCGAATTCATCGAACTCGACAAGCACGATGCCCGCAACCTTGACCTGATGGAGCACCTCGGCGCCTGCCTGCAAGGTGAAGACATGGGACTGATGTCGGAGGCCGGCACGCCCTGCGTGGCCGACCCGGGCGCCTTGGTGGTGGATTTGGCGCATTCCGCTGGCATTCAGGTGATTCCCTTAGTCGGTCCCAACGCCATGATTTTGGCTCTGATGGCTTCGGGCTTCAACGGACAAGCCTTCGCCTTCCACGGCTACCTGCCCATCAAGAGTCCCGAAAGGCAAAACGCCATCAAGGACTTGGAACGCCGCTCGGCGGCCAACAACGAGACGGAACTCTTCATCGAGACGCCCTTCCGCAACAACGCCATGCTGCAAGACCTCTGCAAGAACCTCCACCCTGCCACGCAGCTTTGCGTCGCCAGCAACCTCACCTGCGACGACGAGCTCATCATCAGCCAAAGCATCGGGGAATGGAAGAGCTACAAAGGCGACCTCAACAAAAAGCCCGCCGTGTTTTTGGTTTACAGCGAGCCGAGACGCAATTTCCAAAAAAGGAAGTAATCAAGGGATGCCCAGAATCCTGTGAATCTGCAACGAAAGCCGCCAACCGGGATGCTTCATCACGGCTTCCACGCAGGATTTCACGTTGGCTTGGCGTTGCGTTTCGTCCTCACAAAAACACGGTTGCAAGAAACAGTGTTGGGCTTCAATATTGTCGTATTGCGCCAAATCCTGACCGAGATAGACCACTTTCAGCTCATCGCAATGCCTCAACACACAAGGCTCCGAACGGCCGCCTTCAAAAGCGGTCTTGGGCGAAAGCGTCACCCAGTCCAAATTGGTGGGCAAAGGCCGCGTCCCATTGGTCTCGATGGCGATTTTCTTGCCCGTTTTTTGCTTCAATTCGGCCACGAAAGCCTCGTCGATGAACAAGGAAGGCTCGCCGCCCGTCAGCACGACAAGCGGGACCGACGGATACTTATTCACCTCATCCACAATCTCTTGCACGGTCATCATGCGTCCATCTTGGTGCTGCGTGTCGCAGAAGGCGCAACGCAAGTTGCAGCCGCTGAAGCGCACGAAGACGGCGGGCGTTCCGCTGTGGAAGCCCTCGCCCTGAAGGGAGTGGAATACTTCATTTATCCGATACATCACTTTCATTATTTCTCACAAAACCTACAAAACTTGCAAAACAAAAACGTGTAGCGGCTCCACAACCGTGTCGCCGCCGGGAAGCAGCCGGTTGGCGTGCTTCCCTCCACCTAAAAAGGTTTTGTCTGTTTTGCAGGTTTTGTGACCATAAAATCAGTCAAAATTCTGCGGCGCATCGTTCTTGATGTAGGAGGCCTTGTTGTCGCGCGACTCCCACACGTCGGCGCGGTAGCAGTTCGGGACGGTATCGACAATCCAACGGGCCAAGTTTTCCGCCGTCGGGTTGAAGTCGAGGACTTCGTTCAGGTTGGTATGGTCTATCTTCCCGTGGATCAGTCGCTTGATTTCGGTGAAGTCGCACACCATGCCATTGTTGTCCAATTGCTCGGCGCGGCAATACACGTTCACTTTCCAGTTGTGGCCGTGCAGGTTCTCGCACTTGCTCTCGTAGTCAAGGTAGAGCTGGTGGCACGAGGATATTTCGAGTGTTTTTCTGACGTAGTACATATTCAGTTGGCAGTTTTCAGTTGTTCAGTTGGCAGTTATGCCTGTCGGGATGTTGCCGTAGGTCGCGACCTACGGTTACTATAGTCAAGCCCTTCGGGCAATTTGTTGGATTATCGGGGATTGAAATCGCCCGTTGAATTATTGTCGTCCTTTCAGGACTATATGACAGACTTTATGTCATTCAAATTATTTATGTAAGATTTATGATAGATTTGTTTCCTTTAACTTTCATATTCGGTATGGTCTTCGATTCCGGCCAAGCGCAAAGCCTCGATGCGCTCACGGCAAGTGCCGCATTTGCCGCAGTGCTTCTTGCCGCCTTTGTAGCAGGAATAAGTCTCGCTGTAGTCAACGCCCAAAGCCTTGCCGTGCTCAGCGATTTCCTTCTTGCTCAGGTGGGTGTAGGGCGCATAAACCGTGATGTTTTCATACGTCCCCGCCGACATGGCTTCCGACATCGCCTCCACAAAATTCGGGCGACAGTCGGGATAGATGGAGTGGTCGCCGGCGTGGTTGGCAATCATCACGCGCTTCAGTCCGTTGCTCTCCGCGATGCCGGCGGCGATGGCGAGCATGATGCCGTTACGGAAGGGCACCACGGTCGATTTCATGTTCTCGTCGTCATAATTTCCTTCGGGAATGTCGGCGGCGGTCATCAGCAGTGCGCTCTTGAAATAGCGTTGCATGAACTCCAAAGGGATGACGATGTGCCTGATGCCCAAACGTTGGCAGTGCGTAACGGCGCACACGCGCTCGCGCCCGTTTTGTGTGGAGCCGTAGTCGAAGGTGATGGCTAAGGCGATCTCGTCCTTGAACTCATAAAGCATCGTGGTCGAGTCCATGCCGCCGGAGATGATGATTACTGCGTCCTTCATGTCAGTTGTCAGTTAGGAGTTATGGAAGTTGGCCAAGAGGCGGGTGCGCACCATGTCTTGGTGTTCGGCGTCGCCGTAGTTGGCGAAAGGCTTGATGGAGATGCCGCCGCGCGGATTGAACAGGCCGATGACTTCCAGATACTTGGGATCCATCAGCTTGACCAAGTCCTTCATGATGATGTTAACACAATCCTCGTGGAAGTCGCCGTGGTTGCGGAAGCTGAAGAGATAGAGTTTCAGGCTCTTGCTCTCCACCATCAAGGTGCGTGGGATATAATTAATAATAAGGTGTCCGAAGTCGGGCTGGCCCGTCTTGGGGCACAATGAAGTGAACTCGGGGCAATCCAACGTCACAAGGTACTCGTTTTCAGGATGTTTGTTCTCAAAAACCTCCAACACTTCAGGGGTATAGTCATAGCTGTAATGAGTGTTTTGGTTGCCCAACAGCGTCACGCCTTGCAATTCTTGTTCGTTTCTTAGCATAAGCAACTATTTTGCGGCAAAATTAAGCATTTTTGCGGCTTCTATTCGTAATGTATTTCTGTCTCGGCGAATTAGGACTTTCTGGAATGGTTCTCTCCAGAAGTCCTGACTCAACAAGAGAATTGATAAACTTCTCAATATTCTTGAATTGATATGTTACACTAATATGCTCCAAGATTTCACGACTACTTCTCGCCACCATACAATATCTCAAAATCTCTTTCTGCCTGTCTGACAAATTTTTGCTATCAAAAGCAACTAAGTTTGTGTCAGAGTTTGTGTCAGAGTTTGTGTCAGAGTTTGTGTCAGAGTTTGTGTCAGAGTTAGTATTAGTAACAGAGTCGGTAACAGAGTTGGTAACAGAGTTAGTAACAGAGTCGGTAACAGAGTTAGTATCAAGGTTAGTAACAGAGTTAGGGCGTTTGAAGGTAATCCAGACAAAAGCGCCATCTGTACCATACTCAGGTTCAGGCAAGCCAACACTCTTGCATTCGTCCACCATTCTGCTCACGCCCGTCCCCCAACTTTCCAAAAAAGCCATCATATACAAGGCATCGGCAATAATCGGATTCTGTGGAAAAGAGCGGTGAGGCAATTTGATGGTCTCAATCGTCAATTCGCTTGGCAAATGTCCCGTGTTCTCTATCTCCACACGGTCGTCAAAAATGGAGATGCCCACACTTCCACTTGGTGAATCCATCAACCTGTGGCACAAGGCATTTGTCAAAGCCTCACGCAATGCGCTTTCTGGAATCTCCAATTGCTCCTTACGTCGAAGTCCTTCAATGACACCACTTTGCGAGAGGTGCTTAAACAGGAACGACATGCCTGCATCAAGCAATTCGAAAAAATTTCCTTTCACCCGAGCATTGTCAATGAAATCTTTCTTCTCGACCCCATGGAAACGAGCCAAACGTAGCAAAAACTGAGGATAGGCTGTCGGCTTTTTGATGAAAAGTGCGGCTGCAGCGTTCTTCACACGACCACCTTCCACCATGGCGAATTTGTCGAGCAACTGCCATGTGGTTTCCGTGACTGATGAAGCCGGCATACGTCCGCTCCTAACGCCATATATGGCAGCCCCTCTAATTCGATCTTCATCCAAATCCTCCAAGTGCAAGTTGTCGGGCGTTTGGCTTTCCCAAGCAAAACGCGCTGGATTGCTTCGGCGTAGCCGTTCTTCAAACATGGAACGAGGCATCTGAACGGTTGTACTCTCCACTTTATAAAAGGGACGGCCATCGTAAGTATATGGAGCGTCACCGAATTTGGAGGCATCGCAATGCAGGCCGATAATGCAGCAATCCTTGCGATTAGGAACGTCGATAAGCTCTATAGGCAAACTGACGGCAGGTTCAATCTTCATCATCTCATGCGCGATTTCCCGCTGGGTATGGTCGGTCACATTTTGCCCCAAAAGCTCCAACTTTGGTGAAATGCCGAAAAACAGCCAGCCTCCATCAGAATTCAGGAAGGCACACAAAGTTTGCATTCCTTTGACCAACTCGCTCGTGCTTGTCTTCAGCTCCAACACACGGCTTTCGTCCTTCTCTATCAGTTTCCTAACTTCGTCAATGCTCATTGGTTGAATTTTTGCGCAAAATTAGGAAAATGTTTGCAATGAGCATGAAAAAAAGCCGATATCGCTGCCGGCTTTTCATGTGTCGGATTCAAAAAACTGGAAAAAAGTTGTAATTTTGCATCGTAAATAGCGGAAAAAAGTTGCAAAAACAAGGTGAATATTATGGAAAAAAGTTGTAATTTTGCACTGAAAACAGTGGAAAAAAGTTGCAATCATGTTATACAGGAAGATGGCAAAAACGCTTGAAAAATGGCATAAATCAAGCAATAAGAAAGCCGCATTGCTCACGGGTGCCCGTCAGGTGGGGAAAACGACAGCCGTCAGGGAATTTGCCCGCCAGCACTACAAGCACTTTGTGGAAGTCAATTTCGTGAAACGCCCTACTGCACGAAAAGCCTTCGACGGCGACCTTGACACCAGCACCATCGTGGCCAACCTTTCCGCCATGGGCTACGGGCCTTTCGTGGAAAACGAGACCCTTGTTTTTTTCGACGAGATTCAGGAATGTCCCAACGCCCGCACGGCCATCAAGTTTCTGGTCGAGGAGCACCGCTACGATTTCATCGAATCGGGTTCGCTCTTGGGCATCAATTACAAGGAAATCCCCTCCTATCCCGTCGGCTTCGAGCAGGAATACACCATGTTTCCGCTTGATTTTGAGGAGTTTCTTTGGGCGAAAGGCATCACGAAGGAAATCACGGAGGGCTTGTTTGACGCCTATTCCAACCTGCGCCCCGTTTCGGACTTCATCCACGGACAAATCAGCAAATACTTCCGCGAGTATCTCGTGGTTGGCGGGATGCCCGAAGTGGTCCAGACCTACATCGACAACGACGATTTCGGCCTGACGACGGAGGTGCAACGGTCTATCCTCACCACCTACCGAGCCGACATTTCCAAGTATGCGGGCAAGGACCAGACCCTCGTGAAGCGCGTCTTCGACGCCATCCCGTCGGAATTGGGGAAGCAAGACAAGCGGTTTGTCTTGGCCGACATCGAGCGCGGTGCCTCTCGGCGGAAATACGAAGACCCCACCCAGTGGCTCGTCGATGCCGGAATAGCCTATTATTCGTTCAACACCACGGCATTCGAGTTGCCTTTCGAGGCCACCGAAAACCGCAAGCTCTACAAGCTATATATGGTGGACACCGGCTTGCTTTGCCGCCTGCTCCTGAAAGGGTTGCAGTTTGACGTGATGAATGGCGACATCAGCGTCAACGAAGGGGCCTTGACGGAGAATTTCGTGGCTTGCGCCTTGGCCGCCAACGCCCATCCTTTGCATTATTACGACAGGAAAAGCAAGCAGGAGCTGGATTTCATCATCGAAAAAGGGAATGCCATCACCATCCTTGAAGTCAAATCGGGCGACGATTTCAAGCGACACGCCTCCCTTGACGCGGCCATCAGGCTACATTCGGAAAGCATCGGGAAGAGCATTGTCCTGTGTCAGTCAAACCTCATGGAACAGGACGGCATACTTTATCTGCCGCTCTATATGGCCATGTATCTGTAGGAAGCTGAAAAAACGAAAACCATCGTGCCAATGAACTGGATTTTTTGGTTTTTCTCACGCAGAAATCGCAGAATTATCTGAATGTTGTCAAAGATTTTGGGGTTGCCATGGTTGCGCATTGCCGAAAAACAGGCATAAAAAAGCCGACATCGCTGCCGGCTTTTTCGCGTTTTCTGTGGATCCGCAAAACCTTGCGTCTCCAAACGGTTCATTTGACCACCGAAACCTTCTTCACGGCCACGCCGTTTGCGGTCTCGATGCTCACGAGATACAAGCCTGCGCCGTGCTTGCCGAAATCGTATTCAAATGTATCGCCATTGGCACTGCCATTGAAGATTTGCTGGCCAAGCATGTTGCTGATGATGATGTGCTTGAGGCCTTCGGCTTCGATACGTACTTGGCCGTTGGTGGGGTTGGGATAGATTCTGCAATTACTTCCCATAGATTCATCAACACCTGTACCGCTGACACTTAGCCTGATGGGGACACTAATTTCAATGTTGTCGTATGCATTGATTGTAGCTATTTTCAGATTTGCTTCATACACTCCATACGCCAATCCATTTGAGTCAAAGGCAAGGTCCACATCCCTGTCTTGTCCTGGGCAAAGGTAACCCGGATAATTCCCACTTTGAATCCAAATCTGTTTCACCCAGTTGCTTTCCACAGCCTGTCCTTCACATATCAAACGGATGTTATGGTTTCCCCATTCTTGACCTCCGTAATAGATGGAAGTTTGGTTCAATGAAAACCAACCATCGCCATTGAGCCGCACCAGATCCGCAATGTAACTCAATGCCGGTCCCGAATCAAGTGATATAGGATAGCCATTGTTAACTTGTTGGAATCCCACGGTGGCAAAAATATCATACCCACTCAGTGGAATGGGCTCGTCGAATTCAACAGTGTTCCATGCATTGGCTGTGTATGTATCCAATGTTTTTTCAGCAAGCAACTCTTTGCCAAAGAAACGATAAATTCTGAATGTCAAAGGTCCTTCGCATCCATAAGAAGCAGTATAAGGGACAAAATACTGCATCTTCATGATTCTTTTGCCCATGAAATCATTGTCGCTAAGGTAATTAATGAAGAACTGAGAGCCGATTTCGATGTAAGGGTTGTCGTTGTAGTTTCCATAACAGTAACTGGGCTCGGTGTCATGATGCAGCGTGGTTTCAGGGCCACCCTCATCGCCAACACCATAGTCTATCCAAGTACGATAGTTGGCAATCCTATTGCCCGTATTGGTGAACTGGGTTCTCAGAGTGTCGTTTTGGTCAATGTCCATGACGACTTCAACGCTTTCCAACTCAGGGATAAGATTGAGCGAGAAAGGCCCTGTTATCTCCGACATTGTGATGTTGTCAACAAAGAAGCCATTCCTGTCTTCGTCGGAAGAGATAGGACAAAAATCCATAGCTGCTATACCACAATACTTGGCTACCGTGTAACTTGAATAATCCCAGGCACCTATGATGTTCCCGTTTATTTTCACACAGGCCAAGGCATCATCAAGGTAGATGTCGAAACTGACGTTGAACCATTCATCGTAGGGGACATCAAAATCACCAGAGACGTGCTGCACCCTGTTACCGTATGTTTCGCTTTTCAGCCACACCTGTGTCGCCCAAACGCTGTTGGAGCCTGCAAACTGGTGCAAGATGTTGAAATATGCTTCCTTGCCCTCTGGTATGTAAATGTCAAGGGAAATGGCATAAGCACCCGTTGTCTTGTCGCCAAGCCGCAACACGACATCGTTGCCGTTGTCGATCTTCAAGGCTCTTGTGCCTTGACAGTATTCATCTGAAACGATGGCGTCTTCAGCACTTCCGGGATTCTGGTTCCAAGTTGTCCAAGGTTCGCCAAGGGTTTCTGCGACCTTGTCGCCCACGTTGCATTGCTCAAAGTCATAAGACAGGATTTGAGCCGAAAGGCAGCAACAAACCATCATTAGGGCGGCTAAAAATGTTGCTTTATAAATTTTCGTCATGTGATTCTTTTGCCCGGTTATATTCCATTGGGCGCGTCGGGGTTATTGATAGTTATTCGGTTTGTTTTTCGATATTTCTTGAGAAATGGTCATTCAAGCGATGGGTCGTAAACCCAAAGGTCGGTGTGGTTGCCCTCATTGTCGCCGCCACCGTAATACAGTTTGTTGCCTATCACGAATTTGACGGGATTGTACCTGAACGGCCTCGCTTCACTTATCTCGTTGTCAGTCCAAATGTTGGTTTCGGGATAGTATTTATACACCGTATTGTTGTGGACACCGGCATAAAAGTCGCCAGAGAACAGGTAGAAATTGTCGCCCATGACAAAGTTCTCCATCTTGGTATAGGTTGTGGAGACGGAAGGGCATTCTTTTTCAATCCATCTGTCTAATCCCATTTCAAATTTGTAGAAACTTTGGAATTCGCTGCCCCAGTTCCCGTTGTAGTACCTGAAAAACCCATAGATATCCGAACCTATTGCATTGACCGAAATGCTACCGTATCTTTCAAAATAGTAATACATTATAAGCTGAAATTCGGTTAATTTTGTCCATTGGCTTGAATTCGGATCGAATGTATAGACCTCCATGACACCACCATCGGCCCCACTGGTTCCGTAACGTCTCGTAGTTGCAACACACCCCTTGCCATTCATCGAAAAGGCTGAGCAGGTGGCTTGACTATCCCATTCGCCGGGATAATCTTGTACGGATGTCCAAGTGTTGGCCACTGGATCATATTCGTAAAAGCTGTTCGTCTTCTCGCCCTCATTGGTTCCATTGCGCCGATAGCCCAATCCCACATAGCCTTTCCCATTGACGGAGAAAGCCGTCAAGCCTCTCACCTTGCCTTCAGGATAATTGGCAATCTGGGTCCAAGCGCCCGTCTCGGTGTCATATTCCCACATGTCCTCCAAATACATGTCGTTCTGATACACACCTGTGCCGATATAGGCTTTCGTGCCAATGGCAAACGACACGGCTTGGGTTCTCGGAAGTCCAGGGATGTCGGTGACATAATGCCAAGGATACACCGTCAAGGTATCAACAACGGGACTATAGGTGAACTCGCCATTGCTTTTGACATAGGAACGGATAAAATACTTGTCGCCTGAAACAAGCCCGGTAAGGTTGATGTAGAACTCGTTTTCGTTGCCTTCGTATGCAACGACCTCGCTATTGTAATAAGTCGGGTCGTCGGTTTGGCCATAACAGACACCCTTTTCGGTAATGTCGTTTTCTCCAAAATTGGAAATCTTGGTTTTCACGGAAATGGATGTCTTGGTCACTTCGGTGATTTCAATCTCCACGGATGGCCTTCCCGGGGTGAACATGCTTATTTCACTGTAGCCCGTGCCGAGGTTGTTGTCAGCGTATGCTTTAACAAAATACATCAAATTATTATTGAGATTGTCCATCACAACGGAAAATTGGTTTTGGTCACTGTCACTTCTGAGCGTAACCAAGGAGTCGGACTCGGATGTGTAATAGACGATGCCTCGTTCTTGAATCAAGCCGTTTCCGGTGTTTGTAATTGACACATTTACAGTAGCGGAACTTGCATTTGAGTTGTCAATTGATTCGATGATTACTGTAGGAACGCTTGTCGGATTATCATTGCCATTTCCGCCTCCGCCATTTCCGCCAGGCTGAGGCTCTTCAGGATTACACGCAGTGAACATGGCCACAAACAAACTGGCCGCGAGAAGCATAGAGCATTTCGTGAGAAAGTGTTTCATCGTTGTTTTTGCCCGGTTATATTCCATTGGGCGCGTCGGGGATAAGGGTTATTATTAGCACGATACTCGTTTAAATTATTTTGTTACCACTATCTTTTTCACATTTACACCTTCCAACGACTCAATTCGGATAAAATAAACACCCGCTCCCTGCTGGCTGAAGTCGAAATCAAACTCTCTGCCGTTGGCTTCGCTTTCGTAAATCATTAGTCCTTGCATGTTGCTGATGGTGATGTGTTTGAGTCCTTCGGCTTTGATTTTGATTTGGCCGTTGGTGGGGTTGGGATAGACATTGGCGGCGATGCTATTGTTCTCGCCCACCGCGTTGATTGGTGCAAAGACAGCCGTGACCACCACGTCAAACGGCGGCATAATGAAGCCATATAGTGAACTTGTTTTGCCAATCGGATACACCGAGACGGTTTGTTCCGGGTTATTGACATTGCAGACCATAAGCGAAGCCAGATACATCCCTTCGTCTGGCGTGATGGTAAGTTGCACTTCCTCTCCCATTGTGGTTGAATTGACTGTTGTGCTCACGCTGCCACCCGTCATGCCACCTTCGTCGATGGTGACCTCATGCGGGGTGCAATCCTCCTCAATAATATCGAAATAGCTTGCCCAATCCGATGCCATATAGGCGTCCTTGCTGCCGCAACAAACGATAAGATTTGAGCAATAAAAAGGTAAATAGCCCAAAATGGGAGGAATCGTGCATAATGCAACAACTGTTTCAAGGCCAAAACAATTCTCAAAAACCCTATCTCCTATCGTGGTTAAAGAATTTGGAATTATAATATTAGTGAGTTCATACCAACTTCTAAATGCAAAGTCACCTATCGAAGTGACAGAATTAGGTAGCACGAGATTATTAAAACTTTGACACTCACCAAAAGCCCATTCGCCAATTGTTATGACAGAATCGGGGATGATTAAGGAGCCTGAAAAACCTGTGCAAAAACTAAAAGTATTATTATTTATCGAAGTTAAGGAATTTGAAAGAATCAAAGACCCTGTAAAACCATAACACCCCAAAAACGCTCCTTCTCCAATACTAATCACCGAATTGGGAATCTCTAATGAGCCAACGAGTCCACTACATTCGTTAAAAGCATAATTCCCTATTGAAACTATGGAATTGGGAAGAACTAGAGAATCATTCAACCCTAAGCATTGAGAAAAAGCCCAATCTCCTATGGCAGTAACAGAATTGGGGATATTCACAGAGGTTATGCCTTCGCAATATTGAAACGCACACAATCCGATGGATGTTACAGAATAAGTCGTTTCATTATAAACGACGTTATTGGGTAAGACCAAATTGCCGGTTGGCTCCACATAGTCAACCCATGAAGGACTACCCAAAGAATAACTTGGAGCCACCACTTCCACATAACAGTTTGTTGCATCGATAATGTTGTAGTACAAGGTTTGCCCTGTAGAACACACCGAGGAGAAATCATAAGCATACCCTTTCCCCATCCCCGCCGCACTCAGCAGCAGGACGAGCAGGGCGGTACGCAACGCCCTTTTTGTTTGTAAAGTCTTGTTTTGCATATTAGTTTGATTTAGATGTGTTTTTGCTTTGCGAGTTTCCAATTTGGCAACAAAAAAACATGGACAATTACTTTTCTAGTTGGTTCCAATGGCCTTCCACAGCCAGACACCTCAACAATTAAGTAAAGCCCATGTGAAAGCACATGAACTTTGCTGTATTGACTTGCGGTGTCTAATTTGTTTTGTGGAAGATTTTTGGAACGCAAGCGTTAAAGCAACGCTTTGTTTTAATATGCCGTTTATCGTTGGTGCGCCTATTGCGCTTTGTTCATTCCGTTTTGTTTAGTTAGACATTGGATTCGTGGCAGCAAATATACAAAGAATTTGATTTAGGCAAGAAAAAAGAAGAGAAAGCCTCAAAAAAAACATTTCCAGACTATTCTGATATTCAAGAAAGAAGGAAGCAACAATTGAAGAATGCTTGAAACAGGTTGGATCGGCTATTCCTCCATCGTCTCATACAAAGCCACCGGCCCCAAGTGCCAAAGTTTGGTCTCTTCTTGCTCCAATTGCCTGTATAATGAGGAGCGATAGAAATGCCTCAGGGCGTCCAATCCGCTGCCACCGTGCATTTCCTGATAGATACGCGACACTTGCATTGCCTTGCTCGGAAGTAACAAATACAAGTTTTCGTTGGTGATTTCTACGTTCATTTCCTTATCTCCTCAACTCTTACAAAGGTTAAATACGCCAATGCTTCTTCTGTATGAAAAAGCATTTGGTCAACAAGTTGACAGGTTTTCAGTTCCGCTATGAGCGTGGCTTTGCTCATCAGTCCGCCTTCAAACAAGGAGAATTGCGCATAAACCGTGTCGTTGGCCACCGGGCCATAAACTATGTCATAATCATGGTGAAAATTAGGATTCAACCTGTTTTGCATCACGAAATCGACCCATTCCTCATCTGCCTGCTTGAATATCAAGCTATTGACCAAACCCATAGCCGATTCCCGAAACACATATACATTGACAAAACCCAAAGGCTGTTTGTCAGACAATTTCCTGTGTACCCAACGTTCTGCCTGCTCAAATGATGTGGTCGTATAGAAGCCGCTACCGTAGTCCAATGCCCTTGAAGGCTTCAGTATCATAGGTTTCTCAATGGTTGTCAAGCTTCCGTGATAGAGTATCATGATGCCCTCCTTTTCAAATAATCCTTCATTTCCCCAATGAGCCATCGATGGCCTTGGGTATGGAGTACCTCATAATTCTCAGACAGATAGCCGAGCAAACCGCTTCGATCGAACAAATCCATCACTTCCGAACCGTTCATGCCCATCTCATGCTTGTATTGCTCAATGCAAAACGAAACGAAATACAATATGTCTTGCTCTTTTTTGCCCATAACCATGAGATTTCGGGTGCAAACTTACGAATAAAATTGAAAAAAGAGACGCAAAACTTTGCGTCTCTTCAGGATTTCATTCGGATTTGTGACAGATTTGTTTCCAAAATCTTATCAGCAACCCTGCGTGGCGCGTTCCAACCGCTTCATAATCGAGAAGATGAACACGGCGGAAAGCAGGCACAACGCGACGAGCACGCCCCATACCATCCAGAGCGGCATACCTGTGCCCCAGATGCGGGCGATGACGCTGGTGAGATAATTTCCGATGGCCGTCACGCAGAACCACAGACCCATCATCATGCCCTTGTACTTCGGCGGGGCCACCTTCGTGACAAACGAGATGCCGATGGGACTCAACAGCAACTCGGCAAAGGTCAGGACGAAATAGGTGCTGATCAGCCAGTTGGGAGAGACCAACATGCTACTCACGCCACCTTGCGCCTTCAGCTCGGCAGGACTTTCCAACGGGATGGAAGCGATGACCAGGACCAAGAAACCGAGGGCGGCGACAATCATGCCAAGACCAATCTTGCGCGGCGAGGACGGCTCCTTGCCTTTCTTCGCCAAGGCTCCGAACACGGCCATCGAGACGGGCGTCAAGGCGACCACGAAGAACGGGTTGAACTGCTGGAACTGCTGCGGCAGGATGTTGATGGGGTCGGGCATGGTCCTGTAAAACGCCCAAGCCATGATCCAGAGGAACGCCGTAACGCCGCATAAAATCCCCCTGTTGAGCGGTTTCTTCGTCTGGGCCGCCCCGAACAGCGTATAAATCGAGATGGCGACCATAGTCAGCGACCAGATGTTGAAGCCGAAGCGCGTGAAACCGCTTGCCGAGCTTTGCGTGTAGTCGCGGGCGAAGTAGGTCAGGCAGAGACCCGCCTGCTGGAACGACATCCAGAAGAAGATGACCACCACGAACACCATCACCAAAGCCGTGATGCGCTCGCGGGTCTGTTCTTTCGAAAGCTCCTCCACATGGACGGTGGTGTGCGCCATCGTCTTGGCCTGCTTCGTGTTCACGTCGGCATGGGCAAACCACTTGCGGCAGCTCAGGTAAATCGCCATCGAAAGAATCAGCGAGAGGCACGCCACACCGAAGCCGTAGTTGTAGGCTCCCGACAAAGCGTCGATGTAGCTGTTGGCGAAGCCCGCCAAGTCGTTGAGGTTGCCGCCTTGCTGCACCGCCAACGCCTCGAAGCTCGACAAGGCGTCAGCCGTGATGGTGCCGTCCAAATACTGGTGCGCCAACGACGGAATCTGCGGCACATAGCTGTAGCCCGCCTTGCCAAGGAACAGATCCGTGACCTTGGTGGCGGTTATCGGGGCGAACATCGAGCCGATGTTGATGGCCATGTAGAACAGGCTGAAGCCGTTGTCGCGGAAGGCACTGTATTTGGCCTCGTCGTAGAGGTTGCCCACCATCACTTGCAGGTTGCCCTTGAACAGACCCGTGCCGATGGCGATGAGTGCCAAAGCGGAAAACATGGTGACTTTGGCCGTGGCCGTCGCCATAGGTACCGCCAAGAGCAGGTAGCCGAGAAACATCACCACGATGCCCGACTTCACCATCTTGCCGTAGCCGAAGCGGTCGGCGAGCATTCCGCCGATGAGCGGCATGAAATAGACGCATCCGAGGAAGATGCCGTAGATGTTGCCCGCCTGCGCCTCGTTGTAGCCGAACTTGGCTTGCAGGAAGAGCACGAAGATGGCCAGCATGGTGTAGTAGCCGAAGCGCTCGCCCGTGTTGGCCAATGCGAGGGCGTAAAGCCCTTTGGGATGACCTTTGAACATAGTTGTCAGTTTTTAGTTGTTCAGTTATCAGTTATACGACAAAGGCTTGCTTACGCAAGCCCTCGTCAAACATTGATACTTGTCAATTATTCCGTCACTCTCTCTAACCACTTCACCATGCCGAACATAATCGACATGGAGATGAGGCAGACGAGCAGGAACACACCCCAGCACTTCCAGATGTCCCAAGCGTTGTACATGACGGGACCGAGCCAAATCAAGGCATTACCGAGGGCTGTTGCACCGAGCCACAAGCCTTGGCACAAGCCCACCATGTGGCGCGGGGCCACCTTCGAGACGAAGGACAGACCCAACGGCGAGATGAACAACTCAGCCACAGTCAGGAAGAAATAGGTGACAATCATCACCCATGGACCTGCCTTGGCGATGCCAGCGGCAGCCATCTGGGCGGCGTCCATAGCGCGGAACTCGGTGCCTGAAGGCCAGTTGCTCACGATGGACAGCACCATCAGGAAAAGATAAGCGCAGCCCGCGATGCCCATGCCAAGTGCAATCTTGCGCGGCGTGGAGACCGGCTTACCCTTGCGGGCCAACGAGGCAAACAAGCCCATGATAAGAGGCGTGAGCACGATGACGAACAACGGGTTCAAGGCCTGCCAAATCTCAGGGGCGATTTGATCGGAGTTGACGAAGTCGCGGGCAAAGAGCGACAGCGACTGTCCGTTTTGGTGGAACGAGAGCCAGAAGAACACGGCGATACCCAACACGGCAAACAAAGCGGCCATGCGCTGCTTGATTTCCTTGGCCATGGCAGCCTTTTCCTCGGCGGTGTAGCCCACCGATTCAGCAGCGACCTTCTTGGCCGGTTGCGGGAACTTGCTCTTTTGCGTGAAGAAGACAATCAGCGAGATGAGCATGGCGGCCACCGACACGATGAACGAGAAATGCACACCTTGGTTGAAGGTTAGGATGTAGTCGGAGCAGAACTGCGTCAGGTTCGTGCCATAGTTGGCAGTGGGAAGGACGGAGTTGGCCATCGTCTCGGTGAACTTCTGCGTCACCTCGCCATTGGCAAGATACTGGTGGCACAGGGCCGACATGTCGGCGTTGTAAACAAAGTTGTGGGCTTTCAGCCACCACTCACGCAGCAGGGGTGCCACAAAGGGTGCAATCACGCCACCGATGTTGATGAACACGTAGAAGATTTGGAAACCGCTGTCGCGCTTGTCCTTGGCCACAGCAAGAGCCTCCGGGCCTTTCTTGGCGGCCTCGGCCTCGAAGTTGTCGTACATCTGTCCGACGAGGGCTTGCAAGTTGCCCTTGAACAGGCCGTTACCGAAAGCGATCATGAGCAAGGCCACGCAAGTGAAGATGAGGATGCCCCACCAGCTGCCCGTGCCGTCGGCGATGATGCCTTCGGCGTTCTTGCTGAACAGCGGAATAGCCATGCCCACATAGCCTAAGGCCATGATAATCAAGCCCCATTGGATGGTGCGATGGTAGTTTTGGGTGCGGTCGGCAATGATACCGCCCACCAGACTCAGCACATAGATGCCGAAGTAGAATACGGAGTAGATGACACCGGCGGTGGCGTCGGGCAGCCCGAACTTCGACACGATGAACAGCAACAGGATGGCGTTCATGATGTAGTAGCCGAAACGCTCGCCCATGTTACTCAAAGCAGCGGCAATCAAGCCTTTGGGATGTTCCTTCTTCGCCTTCGAGACGTAATAGACGAGGAACACGGTGACCACGACAAGGATGCATATCAGCAGCACCATGGTCAGATTGGATTGTAGTAATACCATAATGTTATGAATTTAATTGTTGATAGATTTCCAATGTTGATAGATTTCCAAATCGGTTTCCAAAAACGGACAAAAATAGGAAAAATCCCAATGCGCAAGGAAAAAAATCCTACCTATCCGAATAATGCCCTCGCATAGAAAGCACCATCACCATTATAGCTTCCTGTTGGATTTCATAAACGATGCGGTCTTTCTGGTTTATTCGGCGCGACCAACAACCCGCCAAATCGCCCGACAATTGTTTGGGTTTTCCTGTGCCAATGGTGGGATGTTCCGAAATCTCAGTCAGCAGGCGGCTTATCTTTCTTTTCGACGAAGCATCGCCATATTTCCGCCACCATTCCAAATCGCGCTGGGCCGTGTCGGTGAATTTCAGTTCCATAGCTCATCCACGCTAATGGTTTTGCATTTCCCTTCGCGAGCCTCTTGCCGGCTTTTCTTGATCTTGGCCACAAATTCGGCATTATTGGCTTCCTCATCGACAATCTTCACGGCATCGGAAGCCTTGATCATCCTTATCAACGCCAATGCAAACTTGTCGCGTGGATTGTATTGCAATGTTATTGTCTCCATGTTCTATTGATTTATTTTCGTCCATTTACGTTGCAAAAATAGTCATTTCCTACAAATTACAATGATTAGACACCAAAAAATCAAGATATAGATTCGGACTTCCCCGAAAAAAAACTACTTTTGCCGATTATTTCAACAAAAACAACAAATGTCCATCACAAAACTCATGGAAATCAGCAGTAAATACAGCCCTTCGGAAGTTGAAGGCAAATGGTACGAGCACTGGATGGAAAAGAACTACTTCCACTCCACCCCCGACGAACGCGAACCCTATACCATCGTGATTCCGCCGCCCAACGTGACCGGCGTGCTTCACATGGGCCACATGATGAACAACACGATCCAGGACATCCTCATCCGCCGCGCACGTATGCAAGGCAAGAACGCCTGCTGGGTGCCCGGCACCGACCACGCCAGCATCGCCACCGAAGCCAAGGTGGTGAACAAGTTGGCGCAACAGGGCATCAAGAAGACCGACATCAGCCGCGAGGAGTTCCTCAACCACGCTTGGGACTGGACCCACGAGCATGGCGGCATCATCCTCAAGCAATTGCGCCGCCTCGGTTGCTCCTGCGACTGGGAACGCACCTCGTTCACCATGGACGACATCCGCTCGAAGAGCGTCATCCGCGCCTTCGTCGACCTCTACAACAAAGGCCTGATTTACCGTGGCGTGCGCATGGTCAACTGGGACCCCAAGGCCCTCACCGCCTTGAGCGACGAGGAAGTGGTGTTCAAGGACGAGCACAGCAAGCTATATTACCTGAGATACTATTTGGCCCCTACCGGGGAGGTTGGTGGGGCACCTTATGCCGTGGTGGCCACCACGCGCCCCGAGACCATCATGGGCGACACAGCCATGTGCATCAACCCCGCCGACCCTAAGAACCAATGGCTGCGCGGCAAGAAAGTCGTGGTGCCATTGGTGAACCGCGTCATTCCCGTCATCGAGGACGAGTATGTGGACATTGAGTTCGGTACGGGCTGTTTGAAGGTCACGCCGGCCCACGATGTGAACGACTACATGCTTGGCGAGAAACACAACCTACAGAGTATCAACATCTTCAACGACGATGCCACGCTCAGCGAAGCCGCCGGGATGTACGTCGGCATGACGCGCGAGGACGTGCGCAAGCAAATCGTCATCGACCTGAAGGAAGCCGGCCTGTTAGAGAAAATTGAGGACTATAATAATAAGGTGGGCTACTCCGAGCGCACCAACGTGCCGATTGAGCCGAAACTCTCGATGCAGTGGTTCCTCAAGATGGAGCACCTCGCCGACATCGCGCTGAAGCCCGTCGTCGATGGCGACATCAAGTTCTATCCCTCGAAATACATCAACCTCTACCGCCACTGGCTGGAAAACATCAAGGACTGGTGCATCAGCCGCCAGCTGTGGTGGGGACACCAAATTCCGGCCTACTACCTGCCCGAAGGCGGCTTTGTGGTCGCCGAAACCAAGGAAGAAGCCCTGCATCTCGCCATCGAGAAGTCAGGCAACAAGAATTTGACCCTCAATGACTTGAGACAAGACGACGATGCCTTGGACACTTGGTTCAGCTCGTGGCTGTGGCCCTTGTCGCTCTTCAACGGCGTCCTCGACCCCGACAACGTCGAGTTCAAGTACTACTACCCCACCAACGACCTCATCACCGCGCCCGACATCATCTTCTTCTGGGTCGCCCGCATGATCATGGCTGGTGAGGAATACCAGAAGGAAGTGCCGTTCAGGAACGTGTATTTCACTGGAATTGTGAGGGATAAGTTAGGCCGCAAGATGAGCAAGTCGCTCGGCAACTCGCCCGACCCCATCGAGCTTATCGACAAGTTCGGCGCCGACGGCGTGCGTATGGGCATGATGCTCAGTGCCCCTGCCGGCAACGACATCCTCTTCGACGAGTCGCTGTGCGAGCAAGGCCGCAACTTCTGCAACAAGATCTGGAACGCCCTGCGCCTCGTGAAAGGCTGGAACGTGGATGAGAACGCCGCCCAACCCGAGGCCGCGCGGATGGCCGTCAAGTGGTTCGAGGCCCGCTTCAACCAAGTGCTGGCCGAGACCAACGACAACATCGACAAATACCGCCTCAGCGACGCGCTGATGGCCATCTATAAGCTCACTTGGGACGACTTCTGCTCGTGGTACTTAGAAATGGTGAAGGCCCCGCAAGGCCAGGGCATCGACCCCGTGACCTACGCCGCCACCATCCGTTTCTTCGAGAACCTGATGCTGCTGTTGCATCCCTTCATGCCGTTCATCACCGAGGAGATCTGGCACGCCATCGCCGAGCGTAACGACGGCGACGACATCATCATTGCCCAACAGCCCCGCTTCGACAGGCTAAGCGGCCAGGCTGCCGACATCCTGAAGCAGTTCGAGTTCACCCAAGAGGTCGTCAACAACGTGCGCAAGGTGCGTTCGGACAAGAACATCGCCAACCGCGAGGCCATCCAGCTCGTGGTGAAGGGCACGGCCAACAAGGACTTCGACAGCGTGATTGCCAAGCTCTGCAACGTGAGCGAAATCAGCTATGTGGCCGAGGCTCCTGCCGGTGCCTTCGGTTTCATCGTGGGCAGCACCGAGTTCTTCGTGCCGCTCACCGGCAGCGTGGATGTGGAGGCCGAAATCAAGAAGCTGGAAGAGGAACTGAAATACGCCCAGGGCTTCCTGAAGAGCGTTGAGGCCAAGCTCTCCAACGAGCGTTTCGTGAATGGCGCTCCTGCCGCCGTGGTGGAGAAGGAACGCAAGAAGAAAGCCGACGCCGAAGCCAAGATTGCCGTGATTGAACAGCAATTGGCGGGGCTGAGGGGATGATATATAATGGTAGAGACGTAGCACGCTACGTCTCTACTGAAAAACAGGAAAAATCCAAAAAATCTTATTGCTATTATAGGCAAAATATGTATTTTTGCACCAACAAATGCCGAAAAATGTAGTAAACATACACAAATCGGCAGTTATTAGTGCAGAAACCATGATTATTAAAAGAGACATTATTGACATCTTCCGCCAATGGAAAGAAAGGCCAAAGCGCAAGCCCATACTTTTGAAGGGTGCCCGACAAATCGGGAAGACTTGGGCCATGGAAACCTTTGGAAAAGAATGTTTCGACTATTGTGCCACATTCGATTTCGACCGTCAACCAGAAGTAAAGTCTGCCTTTCAAGTCACGAAAGACCCGAAACGCATCCTTAAGGAGTTGGCCGTTTATAGCGACGTGCCTTTGATTGCGGGCAAGACTTTACTCGTCTTTGATGAAATACAAGAATGTGAGGAAGCATTCAACAGCCTAAAGTACTTTTGCGAAGAAGCACCTGAATACCATATCATTGCAGCAGGTTCTTTGCTTGGCGTGGCAGTGAAAAAGCGCAGAATGACGGTACCTGTCGGCAAGGTCGAAGTAATCAGGATGTTCCCCATATCGTTCAAAGAGTTCTTGCGAGCCAGCGACGAGAAAACTTTCGACTATGTGGACAGCCTTGGCGAACCGGCACATCTGCCCGATATTGTTTTGAACAAGCTAAAGACCGAATACCGCCGCTATATGATTAGTGGTGGGATGCCTGATGCTGTGGTAGCCCTATTGGAAAACCAAGGCATGCATGAATTGGATCGTGTCTTGCAAGGAATTTTAGGCCTTTACGAACTGGACTTTGCCAAATATGCCGAGCCTCGCGAAATTCCTCGCATTCACGCCATATGGCATTCGTTGCCGTCACAATTGGGGAAGCAAAACCGAAAATTCATTTACAAAGTAGTGAAAACGGGAGCACGTTCCAAAGATTACGAGGATGCGCTGCTTTGGCTTGAGGATGCTGGCATGATTTACCGCATTAATAATATCTCAAAGCCATGTATGCCGCTCAAATCCTACGAGGAACCTGAAGCTTTCAAGGTGTATGCTTGCGACTGCGGTCTGCTCCGACGCTTGGCCAATCTGCCGAGCAGTGTCATCATGGATTCGGCAGCCAACTATACGGAGTTTAAAGGGGCTATGGCAGAGAACGCTGTCCTACAGTCGCTCATGCCGATGATGGAGGGGCAAGAGCCTAACTATTGGTCACCTGAAAGCAAAGCAGAGGTGGAGTTTGTCATACAATGGCACAACGAAATCATCCCCATTGAAGTAAAGGCCGAGAATTGCATTAGTGGGCGTAGCATCACGGTTTACGACCAAGAATACCATCCCAAAAACCGTGTCCGCTTCTCATTCCTCAACTTGCAGCGTAATGGCAACTTGCTCAGTTGTCCTTCACCTTTGGCCGAGTGGTGTTGGAATTGGATTTAGTTTTTCTTTCAACACAAGAAGAAAGCCGAAGCCAAGATTGCCGTGATCGGGCAGCAATTGGCAGGGCTGATGGGATGAAATCAAATCAGTTGCAACCCTCGCAGCCGCCATCGCAGTCGCCACCGCAACCGGCGCAGCCGCCTGCACTGAAGTCCTCGTCGGTGGATTCGCGCACATCAATGATTTCGCCCGAGAAATGGAGGTGCTTGCCCGCCATGTCGTGGTTGAAGTCCATCTTCACGTGGTTGTCGCCGATTTCGCGCACGATGCCGGCAATCGGGCGACCGTCGGAAGTCTGCATCATCAGTTGGGCACCCACCTTCACGAGGTCCATCAGCACGCCGTTTTGCATGAACATGTTCTTGTCCAAGTCCATGATGTAGTTCTCGTCGCGCTCGCCGTAGCCCTCTTCGGGCGTCAGGTGGAAGGCGTAATGGTCGCCGGGTTCCTTGCCCATCAGGTTCTCCTCGAACTTGGGCAGCAGCTGGTGCATACCAAAGATGCACACAAAGGGGTTCTCTTTCGTGGTCTCCTGCAAGATGGGACCGTTTTCGTCGTTCTCGCGCAAGACGTAAGTCATGGTGACGACAGCTTGATCTTGGATTTTCATCTTTTACAATTTTATTATTAACAATTGATATTCTTTTGTTTAACTACGAATTTCACGAATTATACGAATCATTTTTGAGAATTATTGGGATGCAAGCATCCAAATCGTACGAATTTACACAGCGGCAAAATTCGTAAAAATTAGCGGCTTGCCCGCAAAATTCTCTCGTCAAAATTCGTTTCATTAGTGTAATTCGTAGTTTATTATTCGATTAGTATGACCCAAACATCTTCCGCAACAGCCACTCTAATGCAGCAAGACCAATGAGGACGAAGAAAATCCACTTGGAGTGAATCAGGTCCTCGAAGCGGCTCTCATGGTGTTCAACGGTAGTGATGCGCGAATCATTGTGCAAGTCGGCAGAAAGTTGTTGCAGCTCGCGGGCCGTATAGCAGTTGCCGTTGGTCAGGCGGGCGAGGTTGCGCATTCGGTCGATGTCGGCGGTAAGTTGTTGTGCCTCAATACCAATGGCCACCACGCTGAAGGTGCCGTTCACGCTGATTTTGCGCTCGCCCATCTGCGCCTCCACCTTGTATTGGTACAGGCCTTCGGGTAGCAGCCCAGCGTTCAGTTGGTAGTCGTGCTCACGTTTGGAGAAGGTGTAGTCGTAGGTCTCGTCCGTCAGTTTGTTCACGATTTGGACCGTCATTTCGGGTTCGGTCACGAGTTCGTTGTTCGGGTTGCGCAACTCGGCGGTGATGACGACAGGTTCGTTGCTGTAATAGGTCTCCTTGGCGTAAATCGCCGAGCCGTCGTTGGCCGACAACAGCAAGTATTTCAGCGACTTGGAAAACATCTCATCGAACACGTCGTGGTTCTTGTTCTGGTAATACTCATATAGCCTCCAACGCCAAATGTTGGTGCCGAAAAGGAAAGCTGTCTTGCGCTTGTCGTTGGCGAAGCTCAGCAGCGGCAGTCCCGACCTGATGCCCATCACCTCCTGCAAAAGCAGGTCGTCGTGCGACTGCAAGGCGTTGATTTCCAAATGCGGCAAGGCCAAAGGCGGATATTTCGCGATGAGTTGGTCGGCCTTGGCATCGAAGGTGAAGGTGGAAAACGCGGTGTTCAGATGCGCCTTCACGTCCATCAAGGTGTTGGTCGCGCCCGAGCGTAACTCAAACACTTTCTGCAACTTGTTGAGCAAATCGCGGTCGGTGTCGTTGCCCACCACGAACATGACGGGGAGCTTGGCGTTCTTGTCGAACTGCGCCTGCAATGCGGCGAAATCCGTCTTCGCGCAAGGCACCTGATGCAAGATGACCAAATCGTACAGCCCGAAGTCGGGGAGCGGCTCCTTGCCGAAGCGGAAGTCCACCTCGTAGTTGTCGTTGAGCACGCTGCGCAACGCCGACAAGTCGGGATGGGGCGAGGCCGCCACGCACAGCAGCTTGTACTTCTGGTCGAGCACCTCGACATAGACATGTCGCACGTTGTTAAGCAGTTGCTCCTCCTCGTCGCTGCCGCCGATTTCGATGTCGATGGGCATCACGCCCTTCTTGTCGGCATCGAGCATGAAATCGACCTCTTTCGAGAAACGGTTGGAAGGAATCTCGATGTCGCGTTTTTCGACGATGCGCCCGCCGCTCTTGAGCGTCAGCTGGGCCTTGCGTCCGGCCAAGTCGCGGGCGGCCACGGTCACGCGGACGGGGAAGGTCGCGCCGAGCGACACCACCTTGTTATAATGCACGTCGCGGATGGCGAGGTCGGGATAGGCCACCGTGTCGCCAAGCACCACTGTGTGAATCGGATACGGGAAGTTCTCGGCCAGCAGTTCCGGCTCGAAGCCACGGTTATAGACGCCGTCGGAAAAGAGCAGCACCGCGCCCACGTTGCGCTTGTAATACCTTCTGTCAAAGGTCTTTAGTACCAAAGACAAGTCCGTCAGTTGGTCGGAGAAATCGAGGTTCTCAAAGTCGCGCACCTCCTCGCCGAAGACATATTCATCGACTTGGAAACCATCGTTCAACTCGTTTCGGAACTGCCCGAATTGGGCGAGATACTCCTTTTTATAATAGGCCGAGTCCTTGCACAGCGCAATGGAGGCCGAGTTGTCGTGTGCCAAAACGAGCGTCGGCGTCTCCACCGAACTGAATTTCTGCCTGATGAGCGGGTTGAACAGCAGCAAAACCACCAAGCCGACCATCAGTGTCCGCAGCGCAAACAAAATGATTGTCAAGGCCTTGCCGTAGTGTTGCTTCTTGTTCCGGAAATACAACAATGTGGCCGCCGCCAAACCAGCCAGCAGCGACAGGACTAACATCCATATTGGGATTCCGATGGGCATCTTAATCTAATAAAGGTGCAAAAGTAGGGAAAAAAACTATCGTCAGCCTTTTTTCTGGACAATTTTCCAATAACCGTTTTTCGAGGAACCGACCCATTCTATATCGTATTGCTCGCGCAACTTGTCAATGTCGCGGCGGATGGTGCGTTCCGTCACTTTCAGTTTTGCCGCCATTTCTTCCGCACTGACATGGATGTTGGCGAACATGAGTTGAAGCACTTTCAGGATTCTCGGCACCTTTTTCACACCCTTTTTTTGGGTGACATTTTGGGTGACATTTTGGGTGACATTTTGGGTGACATTTTGGGTGACATTTTTCCGATAAATAACCACTCTAAAGTCTTCATCCTGAATAAATTCCAGTGACTTTAACCCAACTTTTTCACATGCGGAAACCAAGTCGGTGGTTCCAGTTCCCATTCTTTCGATGTAACCGGCAAGATAAATCGGGTTGGCGCTGCACACTGCTGATAAACACCTTGATACTGGCCATATACTTCTAAAACTTTACTTCTTGAAAAGCTTGGAATGCGAACCTACACGAACAAGTTTGATTGTATCTCCGCTTTTCTCAAACCAAATCAAGAGCATGTCGGGGCGGATATGCGCTTCAATATTGTCTTTGTACTTCCCTTTAAGCGGATGGGTAAGATACGGGTCGTAAGGCAATGTGCCGGTAGTGGCGAGAATGCCCAAGGCTTTCTCAAGCAGCTTGACATCAGAAGGAGAAAGCGCCTTGTAGTCCTTTTTGAATTGCGTTGACGATTCGAGGTTGTACATACGTCAGTTCCTGAGATAGTTCAACATGTCTTGCAAGCTGGTGGCCTTGTAGGTCTTTCCAGCCTTGGTCTCCTCGATGGCCTTTATCGTGGTTGCGTTAGGCTCGTCGTCCTTGAGGATTTTGAACACCCCAAGGCTCTCCAAAAACTTGACGACAGCCTGTGCCGTCTTATTGCGCTCGTTATAGCTCAACGTTATCGTGGTCATATCGCTTGTTTTTGTGTTTTGTGCCGCAAAAGTAAGAAAAAATCTCCAAATCCGTTTGGTCTTTCCGATTTCTTTGTATATTTGCAGCGTTCTTTTGCGGCGCATTGTGCCGCAGACATAATGGAACACGAAGCGTTATGCTCGTCTTGTGGTTGGAAATGTGAGAGTTTTCAAGAGTCGCAAGAATAGTGTAATGGTTCACGCGATTAGCGTGGGCTGTTGTTACACCTTCTCGACTCAAGGTATCTCTCACAACCTCCAATCAAAGAAGTGGTATACAGTGCCACGCTTCGTTTGTAATAAATTGTCCTTTGAGGTGCTGGAAAGGGAAATTAAAGGTTGCGCCCGATTGACGTATTTAGGGAATGAAATGATGAATAAAAAAATCTCATTTAAGCAATTGACAATGATTTTGCTATCCGTTGTACTGTTTACTATGGCAAGTTGTTCCATAACTGACGACGGAGACCAATTTGTAGACGACAGAGACCAATTTGTAGGTGATTACATTCTAAAAGTTACGGGTAATTTTGTACTTACAATCGACGGGCAGAATTATTCAGATCCTATCAACGAGACATCCTCTTTAACTATCTACAAATCATCCGGCGAATCAATTGTGTCCGTTAGCGGTTTCTACGATTGTAGCGCATACGTTTCGGGCAACACCATTTCGATGGATCCGATGACCGTTACTAAAACACAAGACGGTGTCACCATGCAGATGATCATGACCCCAAGAAGAGGAACCCTTAATGGCGATGTGCTCACATTTTTGAGTGATATTAGCGGATCAGCTTATTATCAAGGCCAAAGTTTTCCTATTTCAGGCACACTCTATAACGAAGCAACAAGGCAATAAAGGCTATCAGTCTCATATTCTGATGTTAGTGGATATAATCGAATGATTAAGTTTGATAACGGTGTTACATGGTATTTCAATAATTATTAAAGCAATCCAAGTTTTTTCGTTTTTTCAATTTTAAACCCTCAAGCATCAGCATTCGCAACGTGAAACAAGGACAGACCAAGCAGGCGCGGCAGGATTTGTCGCGCCTTTTGTTCGCTCAAAGCACAAAAAAACTTACCTTTTAAAGCAAACTGTCGGAAAACTTTTATATCTTTGCGGCGTTAAACCATAAGGAAATGACAAAAGCAACGATACAATCATTAGAGCAAACCGAAAATGCCGGGCTCTTTACAATCATCTTTGAAAACGAAAGCCAAACGGAATTCGTGAAATTCGTAAACAAGTTCAAGGACGATGCCATCAGAAAGAACGACTTGAGAATCATCCTCAACCAGATTGACACAATGCTGGTGAAAGGCTTTGAGGAAAGGCGTTTCCGTCCAGAAGGGAAAATGAACGATGGTGTTGCCGCCCTGCCTGTCTATAAAAGCGGACTCAGATTGTATTGCTTGCGGATGTCGGACAGCGTTTTGATTGTGGGCAACGGCGGAGTGAAGAACACGAAAACCTACGAACAAGACGAGGATTTGAACGGCTATGTCATAAACCTGCAAAAACTTGATGCTCTGCTAAAAACAGACATCAAAAACGGCTTGGTTCGCATCGAGAAGACAGAAATCATTGGCGTTGACAATAAGGAGTATGACCTATGAAACAAGACTTGGAAGGACAGAAACTGTTTCGGCAAATCATTGACGAAACCCCAGCGGAACTGAAGACGCAGTTGCGATTTTCGGATTCAATAGCCGAGAAAATAGACAGCTTGCTCAAAGAACGAGGCATGTCGCAGCGCGAATTGGCAAAACACACAGGAAAAACCGAAGCCGAAGTTTCGCGTTGGCTCGGCGGCACACATAATTTTACGCTTCGAACCTTAGCCAAGATTTCCACTGCCCTTGGCGAAGATTTAATAACCATTTGAGCCATGAACACCCTTTCGGTCGTCGTCATCACTTTCAACGAGGCGCGCAACATCAAGCGCTGCCTTGACTCCGTTCGGGATATTGCCGATGAAATCGTCGTCGTGGACAGTCATTCCACCGACGCTACCGAGGCCATCTGCAACCGCTACGGCGCGAGGTTCTTCACCCAAGACTGGCTCGGCTACTCCGACCAAAAGAACCTCGCCGACGACTTGGCCACCTGCGATCTCATCTTCAGCATCGACGCCGACGAAGCGCTTTCGGACGAACTCAAACATTCCATCAAGGCACTGAAAGACAGGGACATCGCCAGCAACGAGGTCTTCGCCATGAACCGCCTCAACAACTATTGCGGGCAATGGATCAAGGGCTGCGGGCTTTATCCCGAGACCAAAATCCGCATCTGGCGGCGCGGCTTCGCCCAATGGGAAGGCCTCATCCACGAGTGGCTGAACTTCGAGGGCGAGCCCAAGAAAACCCTGCTGAAAGGCGACTTGCTGCATTACTCGTGGGACACACCCGAGGCATTCCGGAAACAGCAGTTCCACTTCGCCGAATTGGGTGCGCAGTCGTACTACGAGCGCGGCAAGAAGACGGGCGTGTTGCCTTGGCTGTTCAGTCCGAGTGTCAACTTTTTCCGCACCTATATTATCAAAGGCGGCTTCCTCTACGGCAAGACCGGCTTCGGCATCTGCCGCACGATGATGCAGGCCAACCGACACAAATACAACCTGTTAAAAAAGAAAACCAAAGAGAAACAATAATGGGAGAACGATAACAGAGCCTTTAACCGTCATGGCGGACAAGGATCCGCCATCTCCTGAGCGCGAAGACGAACTCCTATCGCCCAGGAGATTGACTCGCTTCGCATCGTCGAATCGAGGATTTGCGGGTCAAGCCCGCAATGACAGTCAAGGGTTAAAGTTGTAACCAAAGTAAAAACAAGAGACAACATGGACAAAGCATTTGAAGAAGAAATAGAACGCACCGTTACGGCACTGAAAGCCGGAAAGACCATCCTCTACCCCACCGACACCATCTGGGGCATCGGCTGCGACGCCACCAACAGCCGCGCCTGCGACCGCGTGTTTGAAGTAAAACAAAGGCCCGCCAACAAGAGCCTCATCGTCCTCGTCGATTCGGCCGAGCGGCTGAAAGACTATGTCGTTGATGTGCCCGCCATCACTTTCGACCTTATCGCACACGCTGTCAACCCGTTAAGCATCGTCTTCGCCCAAAGCAAGAACTTGGCGCGAAACATCTCATCAGACGGGTCGGTGTGCATCCGCGTGGTGGACAACGAGTTCTGCAAGGAAGTCATCCGTCGCCTCGGAAGGCCCATCACATCAACTTCAGCGAATCTTTCGGGGCAGCCTTCGGCGATGATTTATAGCGATATATCGGAAGAGCTGAAGCAGGCCGTCGACTACGAGGTGCAACTCTACCACGACAGCTTCGGCAAGCCCAAAAGCTCGACCATCATCAGGCTGAACGCGGACAACACTTTCGAGATTTTGAGGCAGTGATGTGCTGATTCGGGAAAAATGATTATTTTCGCGGCAAAATAGAAAACGATGGGCAAACTCGCTTTCATACTCAGTTTCATCCTCTCGGTCTTTCCAGCCGATGCTTTCGAAAACCGCAGGCATATCCATGTGGTGCGCCGAGGCAGTAAAAATTCGCATCGTGGCGACACGGTGGCGAAGATTTGGATTGAAGAAAACGGCGTAAAGAAAATCGAAATCGCTTGGTCTGAACTTTCCAAAACGGAGGAGACAGAGATTCTGAAAGCCATTGACGAACATTGGGAAGAACTCAACAAAAGCATCGATGACGTGTTTGCCGGAAAGAAAATCCACATCAAACGAATCAAATAACAGGAGGATAACAACATGTGCAAATTCAAAGACACTAATTTGGGAATCAAGAAAATAGATTTCAATATGAGGCGTGGTGCCATGGCCGTTTTTCTGACCGATGGGCGTATCGTTCTTGTTCCCGTTTCCATGTTCCCCGACATCAAGCATTTGACTAAGGCGCAGCGCGAGGATTACATGATTATGGACGACCAATATTTTTCTTTCGAGAGTTTGAGCAAAATTTTCTCGGTAAAAGACGTGCTGAAATGTTAACCAAAGGTTTTGCAAATATTTGATTATGAAATCACTGAAAATGTTTTTCTTGGCTATCGCTTGTCTCTTTGCAATGGTAGCGACAGCCCAAAACCACCCCCAGTCGAAGACGCAGATGAACGCCCAGAAATTGGGCACGACGCTTTACCTCATTGAGAACTTCTATGTCGATACAACCAATATAGACAAGGTGACGGAAGACGCCATCATTGCCGCGCTGAAGGAGCTCGACCCGCACTCGGCCTACATCTCGAAAAAGGACGTGGAGAAGGCCAACGAGCCGCTCGTGGGCAGCTTCGAAGGCATCGGCGTGACCTTCCAACTCATCCGCGACACCATCACCGTCATCAGTCCTACGGCGGGCGGTCCGTCGGAGAAGGTGGGCATCATGGCCGGCGACCAGTTCATCAAGATCGACGGCGAGGAATCCACGGGCAAGAAAATCGACAACGAATACGTGCAGAAGCACCTGCGCGGCAAGAAAGGCACCAAGGTGACCGTCAGCGTGAAGCGCGGCAACGACCCCGAACTTCTAGACTTCGAGATTGTTCGCGACAAGATTCCGCTCAACAGCATCAATGCGGCCTACATGCTCGACAAGCACATCGGCTATATCAAGCTCGACCGCTTCGCGCAGGAATCCACCCAAGAGTTCAAGGAGGCCTTCGCCAAGCTGCAAGCCCAAGGCATGGAGTCGCTCATTTTCGACCTGCGCGGCAACACGGGCGGCTACCTCAACACGGCCATCGACTTGGTGGACCAGTTCTTAGACGAAGACCAACTCGTCGTCTTCACCGAAGGCATCCACTCGCCGCGTCAGGAATGGCGCAGCACGGCGGAAGGGCTTTACACCACGGGCAAGTTGGTCGTCCTCATCGACGAAGGCTCGGCCTCGGCCAGCGAAATCTTCTCGGGCGCGATGCAAGACCACGACCGTGGCATCGTCATCGGACGGCGCTCATTCGGCAAGGGCTTGGTGCAACGGCCGTTCAACCTTCCCGACGGTGCCGTCATCCGCCTCACCACCTCGCGCTACCACACGCCTTCGGGACGTTGCATCCAGCGGCCTTACGAGAATGGCGTTGAGGACTATGCCAAGGAGATGACCAAGCGCCTCGAACACGGCGAATATTTCCATGCCGACAGCATCCACTTCCCCGACTCGCTGAAATACACCACCGACGGCGGGCGCACCGTGTATGGCGGCGGAGGCATCATGCCCGACATCTTCATCCCTATCGACACGGCCTACAACAGCAAGCTCTACACCAACCTCGTCAGAAAAGGCGCCTTGAACCGCTTCACCACCGACTACGGCCTCAAGCACCGCGACGAAATCAAGGCCGAATACGGCGACTTCGAGCATTTCAACAGCGACTTCGTCGTCGGCCCAGAACTCGTCAACGGGCTGAAAGCCGCCGCCGAGGAAGCCAAGGTGGATTGGGACGACGAGCAGTTTGCCCATTCCGAGAAGTTCATCTTGCTACAAATCAAGGCCTTGATTGCCCGCAACGTTTGGGAGACCCAGCAATACTACCAAGTGATGGCCTCCACCGACCCTGGCATCCAAAAGGCGTTGGAAGTCCTCGGCAACGACAAAAACTACAAAAAGGTGCTGAAATCGAAATAGTTTTTTTTCAAAACCTCGTTTACATACCAAAAAAATCCTATTTTTGCAGTTTGGGTTTCATACCCTGAGAATTATGTAACAAATTAAATATCAACTAATTAACTAAAGATGAAAAAGACAAGTTTCCTCACCGCAGCATTCCTGATGATTGGGATGTTGCTTGGCTCGCAAGCGATGGCGCAAGGCCGCATCGCGTTAGGCAGAGCCAACTCGGCGCAAGAGTGTGCCAACGTGACCCGTGACGGTTTCACCGCCACTTTCTCCTTCGGCAGCATCGAGTCAGCTGAAGTCGCCACCGAAAAAGGTGTGTTCTCAGAACTCACCATGGACGGCACCTATCCCACCGGCAACGCGGGCGAGCCTTCGCTTCCCGCCGCCCACCAGCTGATTGCCGTGCCTTTCGGCGCCAGCAACGTCACCGTGAACGTCGTCAGCTATTCGACCACCGAATACAACCTGGCCGATTTCAACATCCACGCCATCGCGCCCCAGCAGCCCTCCGTCAGGAAGGACCAGAAGCCCGAGGACGTTCCGTTCTATTACAGCGAGAAGGCCTATGCCAGCCGTGGCTATGCCGAACGCGACCTCGTGGAATTTGAGCTGCAAGGCAACCTGCGCGGCATCCAAGTGGGTTCGCTCACCGTCAACCCCGTCGCTTATGACGCCTCTCGCGGAAGCATCAAGGTCTATAACGACATCCAAATCGAAGTGCGCTACAACGACTACGACAAGGACGCTGCCTACAACGAGTTTGCCCGCACCTTCAGCCCCTACTTCGCCGGCATCTACAAGACCATGTTCAACTGGCGCGACGACGTTTACGACCAGCATCCCGACCTGTGGCAAGCCCCTGTGAAGATGCTCGTCATCGCCAACCGCATGTTCGAGGAATGTATGCAGGAATGGATTGAATGGAAGACCATGAAAGGCTTCTACATGGACGTGAACTACACCGACGAAATCGGCTCCACCGCCTCCGCCATCACCAGCTTCATCCAATCCAAGTATGCCGAGGAAGCGCCCTCCTTCGTCATCATCTTCGGCGACAAGGAACAAGTGGTTGGCAGCGCCACGGGAAGCCAAAGCCAAAAGGTCACCGACCTGTACTATTCGAGCATTGACGGAGACTACTTCCCCGACATCTTCCACAGCCGCATGTGCGCCCAAACCGTGGAACAGATGCAGAACATCATCACCAAGACTTTGTGGTATGAAAAGGGCCAATTCGAAGCCCCCGACCGCAACCCCAGCTACCTCAGCAACGTGTTGCTCATCGCCGGTTGGGATGGCTCTTGGAACCCGACCGTGGCCCAACCCACCATCAACTATGCCACGACCTATTACTACAACGCCGAGCACGGACTCAACGACGTCAACGTGTTTCTCCAACAGCCTTACACCAACTGCTACGCTTCGCTCAACACGGGCGTCAGCTTCGTGAACTACACGGCTCACGGCTCGGAGACCGGTTGGTATGAACCCGGCCTGTCGGTAAACGACTGCAACAACTTCACCAACGAGGGGATGCCTTTCCTTGCCATGGGCAACTGCTGCTTAGCCGCCGACTGGGGCTACTACAGCACCTGCTTCGGTGAAGCCATGATCCGCACTAACACGAGAGGCGCCTACGCCTACATCGGCTCCTGCCCCAGCACCTACTGGTATGAGGACTATTACTTCGGCGTGGGTGCCACCAACACCCACGGCGGCGCCACGCCTACCTTCGAGGAATCCTCGACCGGCGTTTATGACGGCACTTGGATGGACGACACCTACAACACCGTTGCCTCCATCCCGTTCCTCGGCAACCTCGCCGTGTGCTATGCCCATGCCGGCAACTACCAGACCCACAGCAACCCGACTTACTACTGGCAAGCCTACCACACCCTCGGCGACGGCTCCGTGATGCCTTTCCGCATCGAGCCTACCGACAACGTGGTGAACCACCTGCCCACGCTGCCTATCGGCATCGACTATTTCAACGTCGCGGCACTTCCGGGTTCCTATGTGGCCATCAGCAAGGACGGTGAGCTTCACGGCGTCGGACTCATCGGTGAGGAAGGCGTGGCCGACATCACCATCGAACCCGTCTTGAGCGGCGGCGACGTCACCATCTGCGTGACCCATCCGCAACACGTGCCTTACGTAGTCACCATCCCCGCCGCATCCTTGGACGGCGCCTATATCGTCTATAACGACGTGCAATGCGAGAACGCCGTCTCGGGTGCCACCGTCAATCCTGTCGTCACGCTGAAGAACGTCGGCGTGCAGACCGCCAACGACGTCACCGTGACTTTGAGCACCGAGTCGGAATACATCGAGATGGGCATCGACGAAACCACCATCGCCACCATCGACCCTGACGCCACCGTTGACATCAACGACTTCGTCTTCGACGTGGCCGTCAACATCCCCAACGGCACCAAGGTGCGTTTCTTCCTGACCTGCGTCTCGGGCGACGACACCTGGGAGAGCAAGTTCGACCTCACCTTCGGCGCCCCTGAGTTTGCCATGGCGAACATCAGCAACACCGAACTCGTCCCTGGCGGCAACGGCACCATTACCTTCGACATTGCCAACAACGGCGCCGCCGATGCCGACGATGTCGTCTTCCAAGTGTATTCCAGCTCTATCGACCTCACCTTGGGGAACAACTTATACGAATTAGGCACCATCGCCGCCGGAGAAGCCGCAAGCATCAACGTTGACCTCACTGTGGGCGGCAACGTCGAAATCGGCTCGACCTACGAGATCAACTACCTTGTAACCGCTGGCCACTATTCGACCTCTGGCTCCTACATTATTACTGTGGGCAACATCATCGAGGGCTTCGAGACGGGCGACTTCAGCATGTACGCATGGCAATTCAGCGGTCCGGCACAATGGACTGTCGTGAGCAACGAGGCCAACAGCGGCAGTTTCAGTGCCAAATCGGGTGCCATCAGCCACAACCAGCAGACCGAACTCTCCCTCACCGTCGATATCCTGACCAATGGTCAAATGAGTTTCTACAAGAAGGTCTCTTCCGAAAGCAATTACGACAAGCTGCATTTCTACATCGACAACAATGAGCGCGACAGCTGGTCGGGCGATGTGAGTTGGAGCATGGAATCGTATGACGTGACTGCCGGCACGCACACCTTCAAGTGGAGCTACACGAAAGACGGCAGCGTGAGCAACGGCAGCGACTGCGCTTGGATTGACGACATCCAGTTCCCGCCTTCAAACATCACGATGTCCATCGCCCCCGTCACCGACCTTGTGGCCGAAGTGGAAGGCTACTCCGTGGCCCTCAGCTGGACTGCTTCGGCTGACGCCACCGAATACATCATCAACCGCAACGGCGTTGAGCTGACTCACCTAACCGGCACCAGCTACATCGACGAAGTGCAATTAGACGGCATCTACACCTACAGCGTGATTGCCACCAACGACAACGGAAACTATTCCGCAGCCGCCTACGTCACCGTCAACGTGGGTCTCGTCGGCATGGAAGAAACCGCCGACGACAACCTGAGCATCTACCCCAACCCCGCCAACAACACCTTATACATTAATGGCGGCACGGCCGAGTTCACCTACACGATGTTCAACGGCATGGGCCAGATGGTGGCCAACGGCACGGCCAACGGCACTGTGGAAATCAGCGTCGGCGGCATGGCCAAGGGCATGTACTTCCTGCGCCTCACCAACGGCACACAAGTGCGCGTGGAGAAGGTCGTCGTGAAGTAAACGACATCTTTTGGATGAGAAAAGGCAGCCGATCGGCTGCCTTTTCTCATTTAAATTCCGCGTTGTTTCTTGATGGTCTCGTAGGCCGCGTTGATTTCCTGGAACTTCTTCTCGGCCGCCTGCCGCACCTCTTCGCCGAGGTTGCCGACCAAGTCGGGATGGTTTTTCTTGGCCATCTCGCGGTAGGCCCGCTTCACCTCCTCGTCGGTGGCGTTGGCATCCACTCCGAGAATCTTGTAGGCGCTGTCGGTCTCCTTGATGAACATGGCCTTCACCGACTGGAAATCGCTGTTGGTGACGCCCATGTAGTCGGAAATGGAGTTGACGACGCTTAGCTCCTCTTGCGATATTCGCCCGTCGGCGTTGGCGATGCCAAACAGGTAATGGAGCAGTTGCAGGCGCGAGGCATAGTCCATGTAGCGGCCCACCTGCTGGCTCACCTCGTAGAGGTTGTATTCCTTCTCCAGAATCTCGCGCAGCATCTTGATGTAGGTCTCGGCGCGTTCCTTCCCGAAATTCTGCAAGAAGAACCGCTTCACATAGTCAAGCTCCGACCGCTTGACGTTGCCGTCGGCCTTCATCACGGCGGCGGAGAGCACCAAAAGCGTCACGTTGAAGTCGCGCTTTTCCTCCGTATTGCCAAAAGTATCAGTCACTTCCGAGCGGATGACACGCGGCCTGTTGCCCGAAAAAAGGCTTCCGATGGCATAGCCGATGATGGCTCCCAAAGGGCCTCCAAACGACCAGCCCAAGCCAGTCAAAACCAGTTTCAAAAAGAATCCCATAGCCTCTTTTTTGTTTCGGGCGCAAAAATAAGCAAAATAAACACGCCTTGCAGAAAAATAATCCACAACCCTCTCAGAGAATGGAAAAAGTTCGTATTTTTGCCGTTTGTATTCATTTAATCATCATCAAACCAATTCATCCAAAATGAAAAAACTGTTTTTATCCCTCGTGTTAGTGGCCTTGTCGGCAACGACATTCGCCCAGCAATGGAACGGCATCAGCAAGGACAGCCCTGCTGGTCCCGAGGTCAAGTTGGTTTCGAGCAGCGAGACGGAGGTCGTCATCGACTTCTCGTTGAGCGGATTCTACCTGACCAGAGTAAGCACCCAAAACGGCATCCAGAACGTCGTCTCCGTCCCCAAGATGGCGACCGCGCTCGACGCCGGCGTTCCCAACCTGCCTCACTATCCTGTGCCGGTCCTGATTGGCGACCTTGCAGAGATGAGCGTCACGGTTACGAACGGCGAATACACCGATTACAATGTGGAGGTGGCCCCGTCCAAAGGCAACATCAGCCGTCAGATCGACCCTGAGACCGTGCCTTACACCTACGGCGAGATGTACAGCCAAAACGCCTTCTATCCCGCAACGCAGGCCTCGTTGGACGCGCCTTACATCCTTCGCGACTTCCGTGGACAGAACATCGTGGTGACGCCCTTCGCCTACAACCCCGTGACGAAGACCCTCCGCGTCTATCACAACATGACCGTCACGATGAAAAAGGTGAGCGACAAGGGTGAGAACCCGAAGGTTGGCCGTAAAGCGGGCCCCGTCAAGGTGGATTCCGAAATGAGGCAGACCTACAGCCGCCGTTTCATCAACTTCGGCCAAAACGGCGCCAAGTACAACTTCATCGAAGACCGAGGCGAGCTGCTCGTCATCTGCGCCGACCAGTTCATGCCGAGCATGGAAGAGTTCGTCAACTGGAAGAACCAGTCGGGCCGCCCGACCACGATGGTGAGCGTCACCGAAGCCGGCGGCAACAACGACAACGCCATCAAGAGCTACATCCAAAGCATCTACAACGACCCCGACCGCAACCTCGTGTTCGTCCTGTTCGTCGGCGACTACGAGCACATCACGCCCCATGCCGTGGGTGCCGAGCGTTCCGACAACTGGTTTGGCCAAATTGAGGGCACCGACCACTATGAGGAAGTGCTCATCGGACGCTTCTCGGTGCAGACCGACGCCCACGTGGCCAACCACGTCAACAAGGTGATCCACTACGAGCGCGACGTGGAGGAAGGCATCACTTGGGGCAACAAGGGCTTGGGCATCGGCTACATCGGCGCCGGCAACGGCCACTACGGTGAAGACGACTACCAGCACATCGACCTCATCCGCGACACCCTTGAGCACTACACCTACGAGCAAGTGACCGAATTGCACGGTGGCGGCGGCGGCGCAAGCGCGACGAGCATCAGCAGCACCATCAACCAAGGCGTCAGCATCATCAACTACTGCAACCACGGCTCGGAGATCAGCTGGGGCGTGGCCAACTACAGCACCAGCAACGTCAACGCCTTGGTCAACGACAACATGCTGCCCTTCGTTTGGTCAGTGGCTTGCTTGAACGGCAAGTTCAACTACGGCGGCGCCAACGGCGAATGCTTCGCCGAGGCTTGGATGCGTGCCACCGACAATGCCACCGGCGAGCCTACCGGTGCCGTCGGCGGAATGTTCTCGTGGATGAGCCAGCCTTGGATTCCGCCCATGTACGGCCAAGACGAGATGGTGGACGTGCTTTGCGAATGGCGCAGCGCCGACCAATACAACCACACCTTTGGCGGAGCCTCGCTGAACGGCAACTTCAACGTCATCGACATGTCGGGAAGCGGCGGAAACGACACGCACGACACGTGGATCCTCTTCGGCGACCCGAGCCTGATGGTGCGCACCGACAACCCCGTCGGCATGGACGTCACCTGCAACCCCTCCATCCTCATGCTCGGCATGAGCGAAATGGAAGTGGGCGCCACCGACACGGAATACGGCATCGTCACCCTGTCGATGGACAACGAAATCATCGCCACGGGCAACATCGTCAACGGCAACTGCGTGCTGAGCTTCGACCCGATGAGCGACATTGGCATGGCCACCCTCACCGTGATTGGATTCAACAAGGTGACCGAGGTCATCCCCATCGAGGTACTTCCCGCCGAAGGCGCCTACCTGACCGTGACCGGTTATGAGCCAAACTTCGCCCCCGTCAACATGGAGACGGAACTGAGCGTGAGCCTCAAGAACGTGGGTGTTGACCCCACCGAAGGCACCACCACCGTCACCCTGAGCTGCGACGACGAGCGTCTCACCCTCCTCAACGCCACCGCCGAGTTCGACATCTTGCCCGCCGACGAGACCGTCACGCTCGAAAACGCCTTCAGCTTCATCGTGGCAGAAGGCGTGGAAGACGGCACCAAGTTCCAAATCGGCATCGACATGAACTGCGGCGACAAGGCGTGGAACGGCAAGGCCGTCATCACCGCCGGACAAGCCATCATCAGCTACGAAGGCACAAGCTGGGCCGGCAGCTTCGTCCCCGGCGAAACCTTGACCTTGGTAGCCAACTTCAAGAACATCGGCCACTACAAAGCCGAAAACGCCATCGCCAGCATCGCCTGCGAGAGCGAATATGTCACCATCCTCAACGAAAGCGTCGAAATCGGCACCATCAATCCCGACGGCTTTGGCTACTGCGTGTTTAACGTCCAAATCGCTGCCGAATGCCCTGATACCGAGGTAATTCCCGTTTCGTTCACCTTGGTTGCCGACGGCGATGTGACGGCTGAAGGCACCTTCGTCATCAAGAACGCCTGCAACGTCATCTTCGACTTAGCCGACAGCTACGGCGACGGCTGGAACGGCGCCAAGCTCACCGTTTCGTTCGACGACGGCACGCCTTCGCAAGAACTCACCTGCACGGGCTACTCGTCCTCCTTCACCATCGAAATCGGCTCCGGTGTCCATGTCACCCTGACCTGGACGCATGGCCAATACGACAGCGAGTGCTCCTTCACCGTGAAGTACGAAGACGGCACCGTCATCTATCAAGCGACCAACCCCAGCGTGGGACTGCTCTTCGAGTTTGACTGCTACTGCGGCACCCAAGTCGGTGGCGGCACTTACGATCCCGTCGAGAACCTTGCTGGAGAAGTGGCGCCCAACACCATCGTCCTGACTTGGACCGCTCCCGACGATGCCGTCAGCTTCCGCATCATCCGCAATGGCACCGAAATCGGCACGACCGAAGAGGCCACTTACACCGACGAAGTGATGCATGAATCCACCTACAACTACTGCGTCATCGCCGAATATGAAGGTGGCACCTCGTTGCCTGAATGCATCGTAATCAGGGCCGAATGGGGCCTCGACGAGAACGAAGCCGAGTTCACCGTCTATCCCAACCCCGTCAGCCACACGTTGAACATCAGCAACGGCAATGCCGAGTTCAGCTACACGCTCTTCAACGGCATGGGACAGGCCGTCGCCAAAGGCACCGCCCACGGCAACAGCCAAATCAACGTCAGCGACTTGGAGAAAGGCGTTTACTTCCTCCGCCTCACCAACGGCACGCAAGTGCGCATGGAGAAGGTCGTCGTGGAATGACGCCCCCCCGACACGCCGAGTCACCCGTGTGGCTCCGGCGACCAAGTGAAACAAAAAGAGAGCGGCTTTCGGGCCGCTCTCTTTTGCGTTGAAATGGAATGGAACGTCATTCCTTCGTGGCCTGCGCATAGCCGGCGCGCACGGCCTGGATGTTGAGGTCCACCACGTCTTGGCCTTTCTTGCCGAAGATGTGGGCGATGGCCTCCTCCACCTTCTCCATCTCGATGCCGAGGTAAGGCACCGTGGCGCCCAACAGCACCATGTTGGAGCGGGCTTTCAGTTGCTTGGCGATCTCGTTGGCGTTGAACGAGACCACATGCTCCAACTTGCCCAACTCGGCGTTGATGAGTTCCATGTCGGGGTAGTTATCGATGTTGACGAAGGGGTCGTTGTTGGTGATCACCCAGCCTTCCTTGCCGAGCCAGGGCAGGTAGCGCAAGGCTTCCATCGGCTCGCTGGAGAGGATGATGTCGGCCTGGCCTTCGGGGATGACGTCGGCGAAGATCTCGTCGTCGCTCAGGCGCAGGTGCGAGAACACCGAGCCGCCGCGCTGCGACATGCCGTGGATTTCGCTCTGTTTCAGGTTCATGCCCATGTTGAGGGCCGCGTCGGAGATGATCTTGGCCACCGAAACGATGCCGTCGCCACCCACGCCGCACAATACTATGTCTTTTTTCATTTTTCTGTGATTTAAGATTTTTAATTTCAAGATTGGCTTTCAGCTCTCAGCAATCAGCTTTCAGCCAAGTTGAAACCAAGCTGATAGCTGACTGCTGATAGCTGACTGCTTATTTTTTCAAATGCTTTTTGAGTTCGACGATGCAGGTGCGGTGCGGGATGATGACCGACACGCCGTTGTAGTTGACCTCTTCCTCGATGACCTTGATGTTCTCTTCGAGGTTCTTGGGCAGCGGGATGATGTCGCGGATGTGTTCAGGCTCCACGCCGAGGCCTTCGCAGATGCGACGGATCTTGTTGTTGGCCGACGAGGGCTGGCCGCCTGTCATGGCGGTGATGTCGTTGTCCAAAATCATGACCACGACGTTGGCCTTCTCGTTGACGCAATCCAGCAGGCCCGTCATGCCGCTGTGGCCGAAGGTGCCGTCGCCGATGACCGCCACGCTCGGGAAGATGCCCACTTCTGCCGCGCCTTTGGCCATGGTGATGGAAGCGCCCATGCACACGGTCGTGTTGATGGCGCCCATGTTGAAGCCGAGGGTGTAGCAGCCGATGTCGCCAAACACCTTGCCGCCTTTGTGGTTGGCCATCACCGCGTTGAGGGCGGTGTAGCTGTCGATGTGCGGGCAGCCTTGGCAGAGCGCGGGCGGACGGTTGGTGACCACTTCCGGCACCTTGTATTGCGCAGGCACGTCCATGCCGAGGGCCTTGGCGACCTTCTCGGCGTTCAGCTCACCGTCGCGGCGGATGGTCTCGTCCAAGCGGCCCATCACGTTCTTGCCCTTGCCGAGGAAGCCCTTGACTTGCTCTTCGACGAAAGGCTGGCCGTCCTCAAGCACGAGGATTTCGTCGCACTCGTCGTAGAGCTTGTTGATCATGTCGTAAGGCAGCGGATACTGCGTGACCTTGACGACGGGATAGGGGCACTGTCCGCCCGGGAAGTTCTCCATGAGGTAGTTGTAGGCGATGCCCGTGGTGATGATGCCGAGGTTCTTGCGCGGGCCGACGAAATAGCGGTTGTAGCCCGACGTGGCCGAGGCCTCCTCGAAGGCGGGCTGCTTGTCGATGAGGTTGCGGTAGAGCCGTTTGGCGTTGGCCGGCAGCAGCACGAACGACTTGGCGTCGGCGGGTTCGGTGAGGTCGTTTTGCGGGCGCACGGGCTTGCGCACCACACCGGCGCGGCTGTGGGCCAGTCGGGTCGGGATGCGGTAGAGCACCGGCGTGCCGAGTTGCTCGCTAAGCTCGAAGCCGTAGTGTACCATGTCGTAGGCCTCCTGTTGGTTGGAAGGCTCCAGCATGGGGATCATGGCCCAGTGGCCGTAGAAGCGGCTGTCCTGCTCGTCTTGCGACGAGAACATCGACGGGTCGTCGGCCACGACGACGAGGACGCCCTTGGTGCCGATGATGGCGGCGTTCATGAAGGGGTCGCCGCACACGTTGAGGCCCACGTGCTTCATGCACGTCATGGCGCGTTTGCCGGCGTAGGCCACGCCGATGGAGGCTTCGAGGGCCGTCTTCTCGTTGGCGCACCAGTTGGCGATCACGCCCTGTTCCTTGGCCTGCTTCGAGTTGATGACATACTCCGTGATTTGGGTCGAAGGCGTGCCCGGATAGCTGTTGATGGCCGAGCCGCCCGCATCGATGAAGCCCTGTGCAATGGCCTCATCGCCTAAAAGCAATAATTTCTCCATATCTTGTTCAGTTGTTCAGTTATTCAGTTGTCAGTTGTTCAGTTGTCTGAAAAACGGCCAACCGGAAATTGGTTTGGGCAAAGGTAGGCTTTTTTTCAATGCAAACAAGAAAAATGCCACAATTTCGGCCATTAATATTATCTTTGCAAGCGAAAAAAAAGACAAATGAGCATGGAAAGGCAAAAACAAATCATCGAGGCGATTACCGACATGGCAAAATCCATCATTCCGCCCAACTCGGAAATGATTCTATTCGGATCGCGCGCTCGCGGCGATGCCCGTGAAGATTCGGACTGGGACCTGCTTCTGCTTTTGGACAAAGACCGTATCCGCCTCGACGACTACGACAAGTACTCGTACCCGTTTCGGGAACTTGGATGGGATTTCGACCAATATATCAACGTCGTCCTTTTCACCAAGAAAGGGTGGGATGACGACAGGTCAACTCCCTTTCATGAAAACGTAAACAAGGAAGGGATCAGGATATGGGCTTAGCTGAAGATAACCGCAAAGACATCGTTATATACCGAATCGAGAGAGCCTTTACCGCGCTCGAACAAGCCAAGGGCAATCTCGCGATGAACTATCTGGAAATCACCGCAAACAGGCTTTATTACGCTGCCTATTACGCGGTTTCGGCCTTGCTTATCGCACATGAAATACGAGTCCACAGCCACGAGGGATGCATCCGGCAGTTCAACCTTTATTTTGTGAAGACCGGGATAGTGCCTCTTGAGATGGGAAAGTTGTTTAGCAGGCTGTTCGACATGCGTCTCACTCTATCCCACAAACTATTAACAGCCGTATCAACACGCTATGAACATGTGCTGTTGAAAAATTTCCGCCCTTTTTTCCTTTTTCCCCTTCGCTTTCCTCAGCTTTTTTCCTAACTTTGCCTTCCAAACACATAGTGTAAAACATTGTGTCCCACAAGAAAACCAACCACATTAAACGTCTGTAAAACCAAACATCAAACAACTCTTAAACCTCTAAATATCAAACCCATGCCTACCATCTACGAATACTTTGGAATCGTCTTCAAGTTCTTCTCTGACGAGCACGAACCGATTCACGTCCATGTACAACGGGCGGGAAAGGAGGCTGTGTTTGAACTGATCATCCAAAACGGCAAACTCGTGGAAATCAGGCAAAGAAGCGCTTCGGCCAACACCCTTTCGGAACGAGACACCAGAACCGCACGCCGATTCGTGGAGAAATATGCCGACAACATCGTGGAAAAATGGGTCAACTTCTTCATTTACAGGAAAAAGGTCAGGCTGACCAAAATCACGGAGAAACTATGAACAAAGTATTGATGATAGTAAGTTTTGTTTGCAACGACGACATCACCGTCGATGTGGTGTTCAACGACGGTACCCGCCAGCACATCGACATTGGCGCTTTCGTCCGTAGCCATCCCCATCCACAGTACGACAAATACCTCAACCCCGCTTGGTTCAGGAAATGCAGGCTCCAATATGGAAACATCGCCTGGGGCAACGACCTTGAGTTTCACATCGAAGACTTACACGACAACACCATTTTCGCCTAAACCCCTAATAACCAACAAAAACAAACACAATACCATGAGCGAAGCAACATTGACAAGCCTTTTGGAATACCTCTACGGAACGCTCACGCCGAGCAACCAACGTTGGGTGGCGGCGCATTTGGTGGAGCACGCCAATGTGGAAGAAGGTGAGGCATTGAAGCCTTACACGATGGAGGAGATTAACGCGAGATTAGACCAATCGGAGCGTGATTTTGCCGAAGGCAACTATTATACACACGATGAAGTCCTCAAAATGTTGGACGAGGAGCTTGAACTAAACTCTAAAGGAAGAATGGATTTTGCTGAAGCAGTATGATGAAGTTGGTTTGGCATAAGGAAGCGAAAGAGGCATTGCGCGACACGGCGACTTACATCCGCAGGCATTTTGGACAGAAGGTAAGAGCGCGTTTCAGGGCGGAGGTGGCACTTGTCGAGACATTCCTGATTAGCAACCCACGTATGGGAATCGTAGAGCCTCTGTTGGCCAACCGCAAAAAGGAATACAGAAGCTTTGTCATCGGCAAGTTGAATAAGATTGTCTATTACATTGAAGACGACACCATCCATATTGCTGATTTCTGGGACACCCGCCGCGAACCCAACGCCCAAGCCCGACAAGTGAATGACGAATCTTAAATCTTAAACCATTGAATATCAAATAACTAAAAACAAAAAAAAGCACAAATGCAAACGACACCAACCATAGAAAACGTGACCCTGACGCTGCCCCATGACGACATGGCGGTCTTGCGCCTGCTCTCGAACAGGATGGGCTGGAAAGTGAAGACCGGTCGCACCACGCCGCCACCGTGCCAATACACCGAAGAAGAAGTGGTGCAACGCGTCCTGCAAGCCACTGCCGATGTCGATGCCGGAAGAGGCCTCATTTCGCATGAAGAATTCAAAAAGCAGGTTCGGTCATGGCTCAATTGAATTGGACTGAACCGGCACGGGATGATTTGGAAGAAATCATTCGTTATTATGGGAATTTCTCCCATAAGACAGCCTTGTATTATTCCGAAGAAATCCTCAAGGCTGGCGACCGTTTGATGCTAATGCCCGCAATGGGGCCCAAGGAACCTCTGCTTGAACAATACAAAAGAAATTATCGGTATGTCGTTGTACTGCGCCACTATAAGCTCATCTACCTTTATGAAAATGATGTCTGCTCGATTCTGATGGTTTGGGACTGCCGACAAAACCCCAGCCAACTGAAAGATAGCGACAGGTTTGAATCTTTGAATCTTGAATTTTAAATCTTTGAATATCAAATAACTAAAAACAGCAACAAAAGAAAGGACAAACGCAAATGTGCACGGTAAGCATAAAAGTGAATGACAACTTGCTTGAAAGGGCAGGGATGAACATGGATGGTGACGTTGACATCGCCGAGTGGATGCAGCGACAGATTGAAGCCCTGTTGATGGAAATGGCATTGTCCACCACAAGAAATGTTCACTCGACACCACATTCTTGGGACAACGATGAGCTATCTCCCGAGACTCTTGCCGTTGCTCCCCAAACGAGGCGGGACGTTTACACAAGCGACCAACCCATACCCGATGCAGTACGCCGTCTGCTCGGCGCCGGCCTGCCTTTGGACGACGACGACCTGAACGGACGCAAAGCCTATCATCAACATTTGGAGGAGAAACACCAATGACAAGGCTCTTTCTTGATACCAACATCGTGATTGATTTGCTTGAAAAACGCGAGCCATATTGCCGTGATGCAGTGCGCTTGTTCTCGATGGCTTACAACAAACAAGTTGACTTGTTCGTTTCGCCGATGACCTTTGCCACCGCCTCGTATCTCTTGGGTAAGCACGGTACCGTTGGCGTGCGCAGCCTGCTTTCCGATTTGCGCTGCCTGACGCAAGTGACAACCGCAAACGAATGCACCGTTGACGATGCGATAGCCTCGCAATTTGAGGACTTTGAGGATGCATTGCAGTATCATTCAGCCCTTCAAGGCGATTTGGAAGCGATTATCACTCGCAATGGAAAAGACTTCAACAGCTCGAAGCTTCCTGTCATGACCGCAGGGGAATATCTTGCCATGATGAATCCAACAAATGAAAGCCTTCCCCATAGCCCTTAACCCCCCTAAATCTCAAATCTTGAATTTTAAATCCTTAAATCTTTAAATCTTAATTAACTAACATTCAAACACTTAAACCTATGAAAAAAAAGTTTACTTTACTGATCGCAGCCCTCGCGCTGCTGGCATTTCTTACCCCCCCCTTGCGGTGATGGGACAAACGTACAATTATGTAAAAGAAACCTCTTCCATACAAGTTGGCGATGTTGTTGCCCTTGTTTATGAAAGCGGCACAAAAGAATTGTCTGGATTTACAAGCACAGGTACCATTTATGGAATAGGAGCAGATTACACCAGCGCACCAACAGGTGCATATGCTCTGACTGTTGTTGAAGGTAATTCAAATGGAAGCTTTGCGTTCCAAAATGGAGAAAATTACATTCAATGGAGCAGTGGAAATTCCCTTAGCACAACAACTACCCTTGGCGAGAATTCATCTTGGACGGTGAGTTTCAGCGATGGCAATGCAACCATTGCAAACAAGAAAGACAATACTAGAAAAATACGGTGGAACAATGGTTCCCCTAGGTTCGCTTGTTATACAACTGGGCAACAAGATGTTCAGCTCTACAAGCGCGTTGAAGTCGCCACCCACACCCTAACCATCAATCCACCACCTACAGGCGGCACCATCACGGTCACGGATGCACAACAGCAAACAGTCAGCAGTGACACCCAAATCGCCGAAGGCGCTGTGCTGAATATCACCGCCACGCCTAACGCTGGCTATGAGTTTGGTTCATGGTCGGCAACCAGCGGCACCTTGGGCGATGCAAACAATGCTTCCACCACCTTCACCATGGGAACTGGCAATGCAACCTTGAGTGCCACGTTCACACAAAACAACACGCAATACAACGTGAACATTGACAGCGGCATTGAAAACGGTAGCATCACTGCCAATCATACGCAATGCGTTTCAGGTACCACCGTGACGCTAACCATCACGCCGGCAAACAATTATCATTTGGAAACCCTCAGCATTACCGACGACGACGGCAATGTCATTGACTATGATGATACGGAAGGATACACCTTCATCATGCCAGCCAGCGACGTGACCGTGACGGGAATGTTTACGAATACCTACACAGACCAATTGACATATGCTCTGATTGGCGTAACAGGAACCAACTATACAGAATGGAGTGGAAAAACCAGCAATTCGTCAGCGGTTTATGAAGGAAAAACAGCTGGAAGTAACAACTCCATCCAATTGAATGCCAATACAACTAATGGCATCATTTCCACCACTTCAGGCGGTGGTGTCCAAAAAATCAGCGTTTCATGGCAAACCACGCCAATTAATGATAGATCTCTTAAAATTTACGGTAGTAATACGGCATTTGGAACCATATCCAATGTTACCTCAGGAACCCCGATAGGAACACTTGACGCTACTACCACTTATGTTGAACCTACAGAAACCTTTATGTATATTGGCATGGTTGGAAACGGAGGTGCCATTTATATGGATGAAATCGACATTAAATGGGGTCCTGTGACCACCTATACTGTCTCCATTAATGAGAACATTGAACATGGCAGCGTTAGTGCTTCACCCACCACTGCCCCTGCCGGCGCCACTATCAACCTTACCGCTACGCCAGAAAACCATTATGTGTTTGACGAATGGAATGTTACTGCGGGAAACGACCCAATTGAGGTTTCAAACAACACATTCACCATGCCTTCCAGTAATGTAACCGTTTCCGCCACTTTTGTTGATGCTCCCACCTATGGCATCACCGTGGCAAGCGGTGTGGCCACTATGGTCAGCACGGGTGTGCAAACTGCTTATGCAGGAGACGAAGTGACCATCACGGTGAATGGCGGCAACCAAGTGCTTCAAAGCCTCACCGTAACTGGAAATGTTTCAGGGAATTCCGTAACGGTATCACCCGCTGTTACACCAAGTGTTTCCACTTACACCTTTACCATGCCTGCTGAAGCCGTGACGATTGATGCCACTTTCTCGCAGCCCCAAAACTTCACGGTCTCTTTCTCCGTAAACGGTGACATCCAATCCATTAACCCCGTTCAGGTCACCCAAGGCCAATCCACTCAATTGCCAACCGACGTGCAAGTGACGGGATACACGTTGATGGGATGGAGCGAAAGCTTGACCGATATCATTTTGCTCACGGGCAGCTATGCGCCAACGCAAAACATCACCTTGTATGCGGTTTTAGTCCAAGAAGGAGGTGGAGAGACTGGTTTAACACTGTCCATTACTGCTAATACGACAAATTATCCTACTAGTTATCCTTCCAATACAACCAATTACACTCTTGAAGGAAAGGTTTTTGCTCTATCAAAAACTTCAGCAAATAATGGTAAACTACAATTCCAAAAAAGTAATAATGGCAACATATACAATGTAGAAAACTTTGGCGTCATCAAGTCCATTGTTATTACTTACAACAGCTCTGATACAAAGAAGCAATTTACCGTTAAGGCTGGAAACAGTGCGAATCCTACCACTACCTCAATTACACCTGAAGAATCGCCAACTAACTCTTCGGTTTACACCTTTGATTTGTCCTCTTACAATTACTCCTATTTCATCTTAAGTAATGGTAGCACTAATGCTGGTTATCTCGACGATATTACTATCACGTATGATGAACCACTTTTCACCGAAATCACTGAAATCACTACATCAGGCAATTACACAGAAAACATCAACGCTAATCAGCAAGTTGTCATCAGTGATAATGCTGTAGTCACCTTCACAGGCACCAACAACGGTGGAGCCACCAACCTTGTCGTTGAAGACGGTGCGCAGCTCATCCACACCGAGGCTGTGTATGCCACCTTACAGAAAAACATCGCTCACTACACCAGCAAAGACGGCGCCAGCGGCTGGTACACCGTCGCCTCGCCCGTGAATGGCGCACCCGTGAGCACACTCACCAGTGACACCTACGACTTGTATTCCTACGATGAAGCAAACCACCAATGGTATAACCAAAAGGCCCACAGCGACGTCTTCACCACCTTAAGCAGAGGCCAAGGCTACCTCTACGCCAACAGCGCCGACAAGGTGGTCAGCTTTGCCGGTAGCATGGAAAGCACCAGTGCCACAGTGGAAGTGACCCTCAGCAAGCAAGACGGCACCAGCCTCGCCGGCTACAACCTTGTGGGCAACCCCTTCACGCGCAACCTCACCAGCACCGACGTGATTAAGATTGGCGGCAGTACAGATCTCAACACCTATTACTTTGTGGCGGGCGGCTCAGAACTGGAGTCAACCACCATCGGTGAAAGAGACATCAAGGCGGGCGAAGGCTTCTTTGTGCAAGCTAGCGCAGACGGAGAAAAACTGACCTTCAACTATTCAGCCAAGGGTGAGACTGCCGCCAAGCCTGCCTACGTTTGCATCGAGGCCGGCGACGAGAGCTTCATGGACCGCGCCTATGTCCAGGTCGGCCAAGGCAACACGCTGCGCAAGATGACCCTCAACGACAACGTGGCCCACGTTTATGTGCTCCACAACGAGGCCGACTATGCCGCCGCCACCATCGAAGCCGCCGAAGGCGAGATGCCCGTCTGCTTCAAGGCCGCCCACGACGGGCAATACACCCTCAGCGTGAACACCAAAGGCTTTGACGCCGACTACCTCCACCTCATCGACAACTTCACCGGCGCCGACATCGACCTGATTGCCTCGCCGTCCTACACCTTCGACGCCAAGGCCGCCGACCATGCCTGCCGCTTCAGGCTGATGTTCGACGCAAGCGAAAACAACGGCGCTTCCACGCTCGCAACGGCCTTCGCCTACCTCAGCAACGGCGAGATCGTCATCACGGGCGCCGAGGCCGACGCCACGCTGCAAATCATGGACATGACAGGCCGCGTGGTCGCCATTAGAGACGCGGCGCGCAACGTCAGCACGGCAGGAATGCCTGCGGGCGTGTATGTCCTGCGCCTCGTCAACGGCAGCGACGTGAAGACACAAAAGATGGTAATCAGATAATTTTGCAACAAACAAACACTTAATACGATGAAAAAGACATTATTGACAATGGCAGTGGCCCTGTTGATGGGCCTTGGGGCGACAGCCCAAAACACCATGTTCGACAGAATCGACACTGACGACTACATCGACACCGACAGCTACGTCATGTTCGACTGGAACGCCTTCACCGACCTGTTTGATTGGGTCGGCGAATTGGACGGCTTGACCTCGAGCGGCAAGCTGTTTGAAGGCTTCGGCGACCGCAGTGGCGATTTCAGCCTCTCACTCCCTGGCGCTCACGGCGGGACCGACGACATCGACGCTCCCTTGGGCAGCGGCATCGTCCTTCTCGCCGGCCTTGGCGCGGCCTACGCCTTCGCCAAGCGACGCAAGGAAGAATAAAGGAAGAAAAGATTAAGATTTTTCATTTTGTTTTCCCGACCGGTGGCGAGGGCCATCGGTCGGGTTTTTTGTGGGGTTGTGGCGGGGGTGTTTCAGCGCAGGGCGTGGTGAACGGCGAGCACCTGTTGCATGAGGGAGTCTTGCTCGTCGTCGGCGTCGTGCATGATGACGAAATCGGCCAGGGCGCGTTTCGTTTCCTCGGGCCATTGGTTGTCCATGCGGCGGCGCACGGCGGCTTCGTCGCAATGGTCGCGCAGCATGACGCGGCGCAGGCGTGTCGCCTCCGAAGCCGACACCATAATGACGCCATCAAAAAGCCCTTCCAGATGCTTTTCAAACACAATCGCCGATTCGTAAAGGACATACGGCGCGTCATGAGCCTCCGCCCACTCACTGAAATAGGCATTAAGCGCAGGATAAAGCAGGCATTCCACCTCACGCATGGCCGAAGCGTCATTGAAAATGATTTCGGATAGCCGTTGCCTATTCAATCGACCGTTGCGATGATACACATCGGGGCCAAAACGCCTCTTCATGGCGGCACGGATGTCGGCCCGAAGATAGAGCCGCTTGGCCTCGACATCGCTATAGAAAACGGGAACGTGAAGCCGTTTCTCGAACAATGCGCTCACCCACGACTTGCCGCTGCCGATGTTTCCGGTGATGGCCACTTTTTTCATTGCACGATGAGGTATTCCACCTTGTCGGGGGAGGTTGACAGCACCTGCACGAACTGGGGCCAGGCCGCCAATTGCACGTCGAGCAAGGGCTGTCGTGCCATGAGCTGGTCGTGGTTGAACTCGACGCGGAAGCTTTCGGGGGCGAGGTTGGGGTAGTCGCGGATGGCGACGAGGCATTTCACCTTCATGGCGTCGGGGAAGAAGCGCATCGTGAGGCTGTCGGGCGAGAGGAACGGCACCGACACGTCGGCTTCGGTGAATTTCTCCACCGTCACGCCGACGGTCACCGCGTCGAAGTTGGCGTGGATCATGCCGTCGAGCAGGTCGAGCGGCACCGTTTGGGAGAAGCTTTCGCTCACGTTGAGACGTTCCACCGTGTTGGTTTTCACCGACTTGATGGTGTCAATCACTTCTTTCGGCCCGTAGATGGTGACGATGGCCGGGTCGATGGTGGGCAGGCCATACACGTCGAACTGGCGTTGCATCTTCAGGTCGGAGCGCAGCACGACGGGCACCACTTTCGACTCCAAGTCTTCCATGTTGAAATAGACCTTGGCGTCGTTCATGGTGAGGTCTGACGCGCCGATGCCGATGCGGTTGGCGATGTGTTCGGCAACGTATTGGCTGCTGAAGGAGAAGGTGTTGCCGTTTTCGAGGCGAAAGGGCACGTCGTTGAGGTCGAGCGTCACCGTGCGGTTCGCCTCGCGGATCATCTCATACCGCAGCGTGTGGAAGCCGTCGGTGGTCATGGAGAACTTGACCGTTTGTTCGGGCGAGGCGATCCATTTTTCGGCGGGCACGCCTTCGAGCCGTATGCGGAACGTCGTTTGCGTGTCGTATTGTTCCGACAGCTTGATGAGCAGCCACAAGGCCGTCGAGAGCGCCAGAAAGACAAGGAAGGTGAGAAACGGCTTCCTTTTCATGGCTTAGGATTGGCCGACGCTGGCGCCGTTTTGGACCAAGGCGGTCTTCTCCACTTCCACCTCAAGGTTGGGGGCCAACGAGACCATCACGGTGGTGTCTTTCACTTCGACCACCTTGCCGTGGAAGCCGCCGATGGTGACCACCTTGTCGCCCTTCTTGAGGCCGTCGCGGAACTTCTGTTCCTCCTTGGCCTTCTTCGACTGCGGACGGATGAAGAACAGCCAGAAGACGACGATGAGTGCGATGATGAAAATCAGGCTCGTCCACATGGAGCCGCCTTGAGCGCCTTCCGCGCCCTGTGAAGCGGTTCCGCCATACAGTAAGACTAAAAGCAAGTTGTTCATTTTTATGGATTTAAGATTTAAGATTCAAAATTCAAAATTCAAAATTCAAAGATTCAAGATTCGTCTTCCTCCGACTCAAACCAACTATTAACTGACAACTATTGACTGACAACTGAATCAATATTGGTTAGGTGTTTGCACGGTGGCTTTCAGGTAGAGTTTCGTTTGCGACGGATTGGTGTTGGAGACCACGGTCAGCGTGCGGCTTTGGAACCCTTGATGGCCTTTGCTGTCGTAGGTTGCCTTGACGACGCCTTTTTGCCCCGGCGCGATAGGTTCGCGTGAGAACTCGCCCACGGTGCATCCGCAGCTCGTCTTGACGTTGCTGATGATGAGGGGCGCGTCGCCGGTGTTGGTGAAATGGAACGCGTAGGTCACCACTTCGCCTTGCAAGACCGTGCCGAAATTGTATTCCGTCTTGTCGAAGGAGATGCAGGCTTCCTTGCCGCCGTTTTTGGTGGCCGACTTGGGGTTGTTGACCAATCCGGTGGAGAGGCCGTCGCCTTGGCCGCTGCCACAGCCGGCAAGGAAACAGGAGGCTAACGCCAATGCGATTATCAAACGTTTCATATTCAAGATTTTATTGCCTTTGCGATTTGATGATCATCACCGAGCCTTGGTAGGTGGCGTCGTTTTTCAGGCCGTGGCATTTCAGCACGTAGAAGTAGGTGCCGTCCGACAGGCCGCCGCCGTCCCAGTTGTTCTGGTAGTCGGTGGAATGATAGACGATGCGGCCCCAGCGGTTGAAGATGGTGAGGTCGGTTGACTCGTAATACTTGTTGATAGGCTCGTAGGCCTCGTATTCCAATCCCGAATTGCCGTTGCCTCGGATAGAGGCGCCTGCCACGTCGCTGCCGCCGTCGAGGGTGATGATGAAATAGTCGTTGACGCCGTCGCCGTTGGGGGTGAACACGTTGGGAATCTTCAGCTTCACCGGATTCACCCAGATGGCCTTGTAGTAAGTGGTGTCGCAGCCTTGTGGGTTATACACTTTCAGCTCGGTGGTGTAGTTGCCCGTTTCCACATAGGTGAAACGCGGCGTTTCGTCCGACGAGGTGATGCCATACTCTTGGTTGAGCAGCCAATAGAAATTGGTGATTTGCAGCGTGTCGGCGGAGAGGTTCTCGAAGGAATAGGTCACATGCGGGTTTTGCAGATACACCGTGTCGCCCGGTTCGGTGTCGATCTCGACCAAAGGATTGGGATAGGCCTTCAGTTTCACGCTGTCGCGCTGGCTACATCCCCTTCCGTCGGTGACCTTGATCTTGTAATACTTGAAGGCCTCCAAGCCGATGGCCCAGGAGTCGTCGCCCGGGGCGATGTGCAGCGGGCTCACCTCCCATTGGTAGGTGAACGGCGGTTGGTAAAAGCCCGAAAGGCTGTCGGCCATGGCAATCACTTGGGCGTTGCGGCCGTTTTCCTCCTCGGCGTTGCTGCACGTCAGCTTCACCTGGCGGAACTTCACGTTGAACCTCGGCTTCACCTCCACCGTGAACGACGGATGGCACAGCTCGACGGTATCTTGGTCGAAGATACGGACATCGTATGTCGTTGTGGCAAAAGGCTTTACGGTGATGCTATTGGTGGTCTTCCCATTTGACCAGCGATAGGAATAAAGGTAGTTGTTGGGCACGCTGAGGGTCACCGCCGACTCGCTGCAAACGGGCAACTCGACGTTGCAGGAGATTTCGCAAGGCTCTTGTTGGGCATAGGCGAGCGACGACACAAAAGCGATGATCACCGGCAAACAAACCTTATGGAAGAAAGTTAGGCTTTTCATGCTATGACAAATAATTTGCAAAGATAGGAATTTTCCTTTGACAAACGCAATACGGCCGCGATTATTGTGTTTTGGCCCGTATCACAGCTTCACCAATTTGGCGGCTTTCCTCCTTTGGTCGGAAGTCCCGAAACTGACGACATAAACGCCGGCAGGCCAAGAACTTGCGTCGATGGTCGCCGACTTCACGAAGCGGACGACGGGCGTCATCGGGTTGCCGTAGAGGTCGAAAACCGCCACGTCGGCGAAGCCGTCGCCTTCGGCCTTGACCGAGAATTTCCCTGTGGTGGGATTGGGAAAGACACCTTCGTCGGTTTCCATTTCCGTAACTAACGTGTTGGACGACAGTGCCTTCCACGAGGCCTCCCAGCCCGTCGCGGTGGTGGCGCAGTCGGAGCGGAACTCGACGCACATCACGTTGCCCGACGACTGCACCCTGCCCGGACTTTGCGTGTTCCATCGCCCGATTTTCGGGGCATAGACGTTGTCGCCGTCATACACCCACAGGAAGTCGAAGTCCGTTTCCAAGCTGAAACTGCTGAAATCCAGTTGGATAACGGATTCCTCCGGCCCGCGAATCACCCAGATTCTGCGCTCGTCGTTGCCATAGTTTAGATGGTCGAGGCGGCCTTCCTCGCCTTCCAAGATTGTGACAGGCGTGCCCTCGTTGATGAGCTTGTAGTAATGGTTCCAGTCCCAATACGGCCCCGGGTCGGTGTGGCTTTGGTCGGGATAGTGCTGGTGCCCTTTGATTTGGACGCAAACCCCTTCGCCGCCGAGGTTGTAGAGGCCGTTGTTGAGGCAGAAGCCGTTGTCGAGCGTGTCGCGGTCGTGGGTGCGCCACCCGTGGATGGTGTCGTAGCGCGAGCAGATGCTGCGCACCAAGGCCGCCGAGGATTGGTACATCTCCTCGGTGAAGAAGCTCCAGATGTTGCCGTAGGCCTCGTGCTCGATGCCGATGGTGTAGCCGTTGGCGGTGCGGGCGTGCCAGGCTTTGTCGGCCTCGCGCACCATCTGCGTCACCTGCCCGTCGGCCGAGCGGATGACATAGTGCGCCGAGACCTCCGCATCGCAGTTCTTGAACCAGCTGATGCAGCCCGCGTAGGTGCCTTCGGTGTAGTGGATGACGACCGCGCTCACCGCTTTGGTGCGCGGCTCCCAATTGCATTCCGGCGCGGGGTCCCAGATGGCAGGAGGATAGTCGGGGCTGCGCGTAACACCAAGCTTAGGGGCAGTAAGCATCTCGTAATGCTCGGCAAAGACCGCCTTCAGGTCGATGTCCCATTTCGGGAAGCCGAACTGCTGCGCCCGCTCAGCACTGTTCAGGAAGAGGCACACCGAATAGAGCATACTCTGCATCGGGTAAACGTCCTTCTCCTCCCCTATCGGCAACTCCGAAAGCTCTTGTATTACAGAAAGATAGCCCTTTGTTTCGGAGGCGTTCCTTTCCTTTGCCAAACGCTCGAAAGCCAAGGCGTAGGCCAACACATTCCTTTCGGGGCTTTCCAAGATCTCCGCTTCCGAAACGCCCGACAACTCCGCCACAAGATGCAGGTTTTCACGGAAATAGCCCTTGCCGTCCTTCACCAAGCCCATCAAGCCGTAGGCACGCGGCATGGCATCGGGACCGTCGTGGAAATAGCTCGCGTCGGTGAGGTGATGGCAGTGCGTGTTGGTGAACGAGACGGCCTCAAGCAAGCCTTGCGGAATGTCGGGGCAGGCTTGGTAGGCCAATTGGAAGGCATCAGAATAATTTTGGTTTTCAACCGTTTGCGTCGTTGCAACGATTGGAAATGACAATAGGACAAACAATAGTATGGCAGTGTGTTTCATACGATACGGAATCAAATTACAAAATGCAAAAGTATGGAAAAATGGAGTGATTTTTCGGAAAATCTGGAAAAAACACTGGATTCGCATTGCAAATGCTCATATTCTCGGCTTCCGAATTTGGAAATTCGGAAGAACGGGAGAGCGGGGGGGTCTCAAAAATAGCCTTACAAATGTCCATTAAACCAAAAAATCGTATCGTTTTTCCTAAAATTGGTTTATTATGGAAGAAAAACATTATGTTTCTACTCCATAATTATATATGCGCGTTTCATTCAAACAATTTCGATAAAATTCCCAACCAAAACACAAAAATTCGCGCAAATATCATACAAAATCACTACCTTTGCAAATTCTAACAATCTCTACAGAAGACAACAATAAAATCAAATAAAATGAGCATACTCAACGATTTCCAAAAAGAGATTCTTGCCGGCATCCCCGACGAGTTGCCGGAAGTGAAGGCATACGACCCGAACATCAACCACGCGCCCAAGCGCAAGGACATCCTCACGAAGGCCGAGAAGAAATTGGCCATCCGCAACGCATTGCGTTATTTCCCCGCAAAGTTCCACAAGACCTTGGCCCCCGAGTTTGCTGAGGAGCTAGAGAAATACGGCCGCATCTACATGTACCGTTTCCGTCCGTCCTACAAGATGTACGCCCGCCCGATCGAGGAATATCCGGCCAAATGCAAGCAGGCCGCAGCCATCATGCTGATGATCCAGAACAACCTCGACCCTGCCGTGGCGCAACATCCGCACGAACTCATCATCTACGGCGGCAACGGCGCCATCTTCCAAAACTGGGCACAATACCGCCTCGTAATGCAATACTTGGCCAACATGGAGGAAGACCAAACCTTGGCCATGTACAGCGGTCACCCGATGGGGCTGTTCCCGAGCCACAAGGACGCGCCGCGCGTGGTGGTCACCAACGGCATGATGATCCCGAACTACAGCAAGCCCGACGACTGGGAGCGTTACAACGCCCTCGGCGTGACGCAATACGGCCAGATGACCGCCGGAAGCTATATGTACATCGGTCCGCAAGGCATCGTCCACGGCACCACCATCACCGTTTTGAACGCTGCCCGCAAGCACGGCGGCAGCACGGCTGGCAAGCTCTTCATCACCGCCGGACTTGGCGGCATGAGCGGCGCCCAGCCCAAGGCAGGCAACATCGCCGGCGTGGTGAGCATCACCGCCGAAATCAACCCGGCCGCCACGCAGAAACGCTACGCGCAAGGCTGGGTCGATGAGGTCTATGACAACATCGAGGAGTTGTTCAAGCACGTCAATGCGAGCCTCGCCAAGAAGGAAGCCCGCTCGTATGCCTACCAAGGCAATGTGGTTGACCTTTGGGAATATGCCGCCGCGCACGACATCCACGTTGACCTCGGCTCCGACCAGACCTCGCTGCACAACCCGTGGGCAGGCGGTTACTATCCTGTAGGCCAGTCGTTTGAGGAATCCAAGACCATGATGGCCGAGAACCCTGAACTGTTCAAAGAGAAAGTGCAGGCTTCGTTGCGCCGCCATGTGGCCGCCATCAACAAACTGACCGCCAAGGGCATGTACTTCTTCGACTACGGCAACGCCTTCCTGCTGCAATCTTCACGCGCCGGTGCCGACATCCTGAAAGAAGACGGCACGTTCCGCTATCCCAGCTATGTGCAGGACATCATGGGTCCGATGTGCTTCGACTACGGCTTCGGTCCCTTCCGTTGGGTATGCGCCTCGGGCAAACCCGAAGACCTTGCCGTCACCGACGACATCGCCTGCAATGTGCTTGAAGAGATTGCCCGCACTGCGCCTGCCGAGATCCAACAGCAGATGCGCGACAACATCCAGTGGATCCGTGGCGCACAAGAGAACCACCTCGTGGTCGGTTCGCAAGCCCGCATCCTCTATGCCGACTGCGAAGGCCGCACCAAGATTGCCGCCGAGTTCAACAAGGCCATTGCTGACGGTAGGCTGAGCGATCCCGTCGTCCTCGGTCGCGACCACCACGACGTGAGCGGCACCGACAGCCCGTTCCGCGAGACCTCCAACATCTACGACGGCTCGTCGTTCACCGCCGACATGGCCGTGCAAAACGTCATCGGCGACGGTTTCCGTGGCGCCACGTGGGTGAGCATCCACAACGGCGGCGGCGTAGGCTGGGGTGAAGTCATCAACGGTGGCTTCGGCATGGTCCTCGACGGCAGCACCGATGCCGACCGCAGGCTCCACAGCATGTTGCATTGGGACGTCAACAACGGCATCGCCCGCCGCAACTGGGCCAGAAACGAAGGCGCCATGTTCGCCATAAAACGCGCCATGGCCACCGAACCGAAATTGAAGGTCACCATGCCAAACTTGGTGGAGGACAATATTTTAGAAAACCTGTTTTGATATTGATTTGAGATGAAAAAAGAAGTAAAATTCAGCCTCGTTTATCGCGACATGTGGCAGTCGTCGGGCAAATACGTGCCACGCAAGGACCAATTGGAGCAAATCGCTCCCTTGATTATCGACATGGGTTGCTTCGACCGCGTGGAGACCAACGGCGGCGCCGCCGAACAGGTCAACCTGCTTTATGGCGAGAACCCCAACCCGTCCGTCCGCGCTTTCACGGCGGCGTTGCACAAGGGCGGCATCGAGTGCCACATGCTCGACCGCGCCCTCAACGCATTGAGAATGAACCCCGTGCCTGCCGATGTGCGCCAACTGATGTACAAGGTGAAGAAAGCCCAAGGCGTCGACATCACCCGCATCTTCTGCGGACTCAACGACGTGCGCAACATCATCCCGTCCATCCAGTGGGCCAACGAAGCGGGCATGGTCTCGCAAGCCGCCATGAGCATCACCTACTCGCAGGTGCATACCGCAGAATACTACATGAAGATGGCCGATGAACTCATCGATGCCGGAGCGAAGGAAATCGCGCTGAAGGACATGGCCGGCGTGGGCCGCCCGTATTCATTGGGCCGCATCGTCGAGCATATCAAGAAGAGCCACCCCGAAATCAAGGTGCAATACCACGGCCACACCACGCCGGGCCTCTCGATGGCCTCGGTGCTCGAAGTGTGCAAGGCCGGCTGCGACTACGTCGATGTGGCCATGGAGCCGCTGTCGTGGGGCACCGTCCACCCCGACGTCATCAGCGTGCAAGCCATGCTGAAAGACGCTGGTTTCCTCGTCAAGGACATCGACATGAAGGCTTACATGGCTGCCCGCAGCATGACGCAGAGCTTCATCGACGACTTCCTCGGCTACTGGATCGACCCGCGCAACCGCTACATCAACTCGTTGATGTTGGGCAGCGGTCTCCCCGGTGGCATGATGGGCTCGCTGATGGCCGACCTCAAGGGTGCCCATGCGCTCATCAACATGAACTACAAGGCGCAAGGCAAGGCCGAGCTGAGCGAAGACGAGCTGCTCGTCGAACTCTTCGACGAGGTGCAACGCATCTGGCCCATGGTCGGCAACCCGCCCTTGGTGACGCCGTTCAGCCAATACACCAAGAACATCGCCCTGAAGAACCTCATCGGGCGCAGCATGGGCAAGCCCGACTTCAGCGACTTGGACGACGCCATGTGGGGCATGATTCTCGGCAAGTCGGGCAAGCTGCCTGGCACTTTGGCTCCCGAAATCGTGGAATTGGCCAAGGAGCAAAAGCGTGAGTTCTTCACGGGCAACCCGCAGGATGAATATCCCAACGAGCTGCCGCGCTTCATCGAAGACATGAAGAAGGAAGGCTGGGACCGCGGTCAGGACGACGAGGAACTCTTCGAGTTTGCCATGCACGAGAAGCAGTACCGCGAGTACAAGTCGGGCGAGGCCAAGCGCCGCTTCAACCAAGAGCTCGAAGCCAAGATGAAGGCCAAGTTCGAGAAGGCTGGCGGCGAGGCCAAAATCCCGGACCTCCGCGCCCTGCGCCATCCCAACGCCGAGCCTGTCGTGGCCCCCGTGAGCGGCGTGGTGCTGTGGGAGGTGGATTTCGACGACAAGTCGATTGCGCCCGCCCCTGGCACGGTGTATAAGGAAGGCGACCTGCTGTGCGCCATCCAGACGAACCTCGGCTTGGAACCCGTGTATGCCCTTTGGCCCGGCAAAATCGTTGAGGCCACCGCCGACCAAGGCAAGCGTGTGAACAAGGGCGAAACCATAGCGTTCATTGAGAAATGACGCTGTTTGGGAAAATATTTGGCGAAACGTGGCATAGTATTTGCTATTTTTGCCGCGTCATGTAAAAACGACAGAAATCAACCAACCTAATCATTAACTAAAACTCATTAAAAATGAAGAAATTGTTTTTGACCTTAGCTCTTGCCTTCGTTGGCATTATGAGCGCAAACGCGCAACTTTGGCTCGGCGGTTCCGTTGGAGCAGGCTTCACAAAGCATTACACATCTTTTTCTCTCGCCCCTGAAGTAGGCTACAGCTTCAAAGGCACTCCTTTGACCATTGCCGCCGAGGTGGACTACAGTTTCTCGAAGGTGAAAGACTTTGACGCCAACCACGAACTGACCTTGAAGCCTTACATCCGCTGCAACATTGCGTCAGTCGAGAAATTCAACGTGTTCTTGGACCTCACTGGCGATTTCGGCGTTGTTCACAACGATGGTTGGGCTGTCAGCCTGCGTCCCGGCGTGGCATGGATGGCCACTGAGCACTGGACTGCCGCCTTCCGTTTCGCCTTCGCGCAATACGACCACGGCATGTACCACGAAGCCAACGGCTTCTATTTGAATTGCGCCACGGTTGCCCCGCAATTTGGCTTGTACTACAACTTCTAAATCATGGAAGATTTGAGACGCAAAGCATTGCGTCTCTACGACGAAAAGGCTGCCTTCGGGTGGCCTTTTTTCGTTTGGTTGCCATGCAATTATTCCCTACTTTTGCCGCCGCAAACCATTCCAACGAAAAAGATGAAAAAGATTCTGTTCACCCTTGCCTTCGTCATTGCGGGTTTCATGACCGCACAGGCACAGCTATGGCTTGGCGGGAGCGTTAGTGCGCAATTCGGCAAGGAAGCCAAGACCTTCTCCATCGCCCCCGACGTGGGCTATTGCTTTGCCGACACGCCGTTTTCCTTGGCTTGCGCCGTGGCCTACGAAGGCTCGTTCCTAAACGGCGAAGGCTATACCCACGACTTGACCGTGTCGCCCTATTTCCGCTACAACCTCTGCACCTTGGAAGAACGCTTTTCCTTCTTCATCGACCTTGCCGCCGACATCGAAGCCTTGAGTTTCAGTTTCTTCAACATCGGTTTTTCGCCCGGCGTTTCTTTCAACATCTCCGACCATTGGTCAGCGGAGTTCAGCTATGGATTCTTGGGCTACCAATGGGAGCGGGACGACGACAACGCGGCCTCGCACAGCTTCGAACTGGATTTCAAGACTGCGGCGGCAGAGTTTGGCATCTATTACAGTTTTTAAATCCGCTCATACACCGTCGCCACGCGGCTCACGTTATAGACCTTCATCGTGATGCGGTCGCCCTTCTGTTCCGAAGGGAACTTAACGCTCGTGTCGATATTCCCGAAACCGCCAAAAGTCCTGTCGTCGGTGGTGAGAATGATATGGTAATCGCCTGTCTGCCTGACGGGTACCTCATAGTCGGGGATGGAACGCGAGCCCCAGTTGAAGACGAAGATCAGGTTGCCGCGCTCATAGACGACGGTCTTGTTTTCTTCGTCGGCCTGAAGCATCCACGCGGGAGGTGCTTGCATGACCGCATGGCTTTTCACAAGGTCGAGCATGGCCTTGTCGAACTCGCCCATGAAGCGGTATTTCAAATATTCGTTGTCCACCAGCGACCATTGGCGACGGGCGTATTTGTAGCTCCAACCGTTGTCAAAGCGCGGGAAGTCGATCCATTCGGGGTGGCCGAACTCGTTGCCCATGAAGTTGAGCCAAGCTTCGCCGCCCAAAGTGAGCGTGAAGAGGCGGATCATCTTGTGCAAGGCGATGCCACGGTCAACGGTCATCGAGGGCGAGTCAAGGCTCATGGCGGTGTACATCTCGGCTCCCATCAGGCGGAACGCGATGGTCTGGTCGCCCACCAACGCCTGGTCGTGGCTCTCGGCGTAGGCCACCGTCTTGGTCTGCGGCAGGTGGTTGGTCATAGTGAAGAAGAACTCGTTCATGTTCCACTGCGCCTCGGGCTGGTCTTTCAATACTTTGATCCAGAAGTCGGGTTCGCCCATGCCCAAGCGGTAGTCGAAGCCCATGCCGCCGTCGGCAATCGGGTGGCAAATGCCCGCCATGCCGCTCACGTCCTCCGCAATGGTGACGGCCTGCGGGTTCAGTTCGTGGCACAAGGTGTTGGCCAATTGCAGATAAGTGACCGCGTCGGCGTCAACGTTGCCGTCGAAATATTTCCACGGGCTGTCGATGACGAGGCCGTTGCCGTGGTCGAGGTAGAGCATCGAGGTCACGCCGTCGAAGCGAAAGCCGTCGAAGCGGAAGTCCTCCAACCAGTAGCGCACGTTGGAGAGCAGGAATTGCAGCGTCTCCGTCTTGCCGTAGTCGAACAGCTTGGAGTCCCAAAGGTTGTGGTTGCCGCGCTCGCCCGCGTGAAGGTATTGGAAATCGGTGCCGTCGAACAGGTTGATGCCCTCGCGGATGTTCTTCACCGTGTGGGAATGTACCAAGTCCATGATGACCAACAGGCCCATACCGTGCGCTGTGTCAATGAGTTCCATCAGGTCTTCGGGCGTACCGAAGCGCGAACTCGGCGCGAAGAAGTTGGAGACATGGTAGCCAAACGAGCCGTAGTAGGGATGCTCGGCGATGGCCATGAGCTGGACGGCGTTGTAGCCGTCCGCCTTGATGCGCGGCAGGATGTTTTCAGTGAATTCCTTGTAGGTTCCTACCCTTTCGGCCTCTTGCGCCATACCGACGTGGGCCTCGTAGATCAGCAGCGGCTCGTTCTTCGGTCGCGGCGCGGCGTGCTTATATAGATAAGGTGTAGGCGGGTTCCAGAACTGGCCGTCGTAGTCCTTGGTGCCCTCGTCCTGAATCACCCGCTTGATATAGACGGGAATGCGTTCATGCTCACCGATTTGCGACTGCACCAACACCTTCAGTTTGCTGCCGTGGACGAGCGTTTTCCCAAACTCGCTGTCGGGCAAAAAGATTTCCCAGATGCCGTTGCCGACGTTCTCCAAGGGGAACTCGTAGCGGTTCCAGCCGTTGAAGTCGCCCATGAGCGAGAGGTAATGCGCGGCGGGTGCCCATTCGCGGTACCACCAGCCGTTGCGACGCTTGTCGTAGTTGAAGCCAAGGAACTGGTGTGCCGAAGCGAAGGCCTTGAGGCTACCGAAGCGGTTCTTGATGTCGTTCAGCCGTTGTTCGTAGCGGTTGTGGCGGTCGTCAACGGCTTGCGCGACGGGGCTGAGCCAGGGGTCGTTGTTTACGAGAGGGAGCATAATATTCAGTTATTTTCTTTGTTTTCGATGATTTATTCACCACATTATCTTTTATAAGTAGGTGTTCATGATTGCTGAAGCAATTCCCAATGGCCGCCTTTGTTGCCATCAACACGCTTTATCATTCCATAGGCTTTTAATGAATCTATGTGATGCCTAACACCACTTCTTGACAAACCGCACAAGACCATCAATTCATCAATAGTTACTTTTGGATTTTTCTTTATGATAATCAAAACCTTATTACGCATTTTTGTGCTGGTTTTTGTGCTGGTTTTTGTGCTGGTTTTTGTGCTGGTTTTTGTGCTGGTTTCTGTGCTGGTTTTTGTGCTGGTTTTTGTGTTGGTATTCTGTGGTGTTTCCTGCGAACTTTTCTGGGAACTTTTCTGGGAACTTTTCAGTCCACTTTTCAGTCTATCTTCTTCCAACTGAGACATTTCAGTTTCCTGACCGATGGTCTGACCGAGAGTCTGACCGATTGCATCCTTATAAAACGGCACAGTGAACCGAATGAAATGCTCCATGAAAGTGAAACACTCACGCCCGTAAACCTGCATGATTCTCGGCATCCCGGAACCCAACGCCTCGACCATCTCAACATCCCTGAAAATTCGCATCAATTCCTTGTTGCGGGGGATGGAAACGCCGCTGAAAAACTCATCTTCAGACATGTTTTCGGGCAGGCGACCGTATGAAGTTATCTCAAGCCGGTCGGAGAAAATCTCGAATTTCGGAGGCACCTCGCGGCTGTAGTCGTTATGCACGATGAAATTGATGACCGCCTCGTGAATCGCCCGCTCGTCCCAAAGCGGCGTGTCGATGCGGCTCATATAGGTCAATTCCGTCGAAATGGCATTCTCGACCTTCAGTTTCTCCAACACGCGCCTCGTCGCAGTCAGCAAGGAGCAATAGCCATATTCGTTGTTCGAAATGAGGTCCACTCGGTTAGTGCCAGCGTATTTGGCCACCTTGATGGAATTGCCGTTCTCGTCGGCCAAAAGATAAGCGACATAGTTCAACGCCCCATCTTCGGTCAGCAGTTCCAGATTGCGTAGATAATTCTCATTGAGCGGATGCTTCTTTTCCTCGTAATAAATCCGCAACTGACTGAAAGTCAAATCCTGCCTCGGCGACCTAATCCGTCCCAAAGAATTGCGTACACGATGGGCAAACAAATCCTCAATCATCGTAGTAGTCATCGGTTCGGCGGCTGTCCCAACCCTGATGAAGCAGCCTTTTGTGCTCATGCCGAATTTCGACTTGTAGTAAGGTTTTTCGCTTCCTGAAGCCACAAATACCTTAATCACTTTCACACCGTCCACCGTTTCCGCCGTCACGTCGAACAATCCCATCGGCGAAGGCATGACATTCTTTCGGATGCGGTCCTTGATTTTCAGCATGTCGCCGTCAATGTCGGCCACACCGACCGCCTTGCCGTCGTCGTCAATACCGACGTAAAGAATGCCACCCTCGCGATAGTTGAGGAAAGCCACAACTTCCTTTTCGATGTCGAGTTCGTCGGTCAGCTCGCGCTTGAATTCTATCCTATTGGTTTCGACCATTTTCAAAGTAACTGTTCAAAATTAAACTACATATTTATTTGACACGGGACGCGGGACTTCGGGACACGGGACAAGTCCATAGTCTCGCGTCTCGCAGTCTCGTGTCTCGCGTCTTTTATGTAAACTAAAATTGCTCATCTACTAATACAATTATTTTGCAAAATTACCAAATTCTCCTCAATTCCAAGCGTTTTGGAACACTATCTCCCCGGAATCCAAATCGATGACCTTCGTTTCCGAAGGATCCAAATGCAGGGAATGGACCTCCGAGGCGAAGTCGTTCATGCCGAACTCGTTGGCTTTGCGTTTCCCCATCAAGGCCAAGGCATCATGCGGGATTTTCACTTCCATATCACGGGCTTCCGTGCGGTGGAAATTGACCACCACGAGCAGCCGCTCCGACTCGGAATAGCGCAAAAAAGCATACACAAACTGCGGGTCGAAATTGGTGTACCAAGGGTTGCACCACATCAAGTCATAGAACCCGCCTTCGCTGATGGCGGAATGTTCTTGTCTGAAATGCAGAATGTTACGGTAATAACCGAACAACTTCCTTTGCTTTTCGTCGAATTGGCCACCATCGAACTTCCCTCCGTTCATCCATTGCTGGTGCTGCGGCATTTGGCCATAGTCGAAGATGGACGTGCGCCCGTCGTCGCCGCTGTAGCCTATTTTGCCAACAGCAGCTTCCCCACTTTCTTGACCGTTATAGACCATGAACGGTCCCGTGTTCATCAAAGCCGAAAGCGCCACGGCAGGCAAGGCGGCAAAGGCATCGCCGACGAATTGCGGCGAGGCCAAACGCTTCTCGTCGTGGTTTTCCATAAAGCGCAGCATGTGGGCATCCAAACCGTCCAAGTCCTTCCAAACCTGCGAGATTTCCTTGGCCTCGTGGCCGTGACAAAAGATGTTTTCCAAGGTGTTGTAAAGCCCAACCTTGTCGTAAAGATAGTCGAAGCCCGCCTCAAGGAAAGGCTTGTAAAGCGCTGGTTGATAGATTTCTGCTATCATCAAAGGCTGGTATTCCTTACGCAAGTTTTCAATCACCCATTGCCAAAAGTCCACGGGAACCATCTCGGCCATATCGACACGGAAGCCGTCCACTTGCTTGGCGCACCAGAACTTCAAAATTGCCAGCATTTTCTCCCAAGTGTCGTGACAGTCGTAATTCAACTTGACAGTGTCGTACCAATCGTTCAAGGTCGGGTTGGGCGCGAAGACGTTGTTGCCGGTCGCCTTGGCGGGGTTTTCCTCGTAAGGCGCAACGGTCACCGAGTCTTCGTCTTTTATAGATTCCTTACGCTGCGCGTGGAATGACATAAAAGACGAAGGCAAAACTAAAGGTTGCCCCTCGCAATAATAGAAATTGCAGGCATCGAAGCCCTTGTTTTGTCGCGCCAAATGATTGGGAATGAAGTCGATAATCACTTTCATTCCATGCTGATGGATTCGTGCGACCAATTGTTCAAAATCGCCCATCGTGCCCAAATCGGGGTCAACGGCGCGGTAGTCGGTCACGGCGTAGGGCGAGCCTGCCCTGCCCTTGGTGATGTCGGGATGCGTGCCTGTGCTTTCCGAGGCATGTTCCAAAATGCCCGTCAGCCAGATGTGAGTGAAGCCCAAGTCGCTGATGGCGCTGAGCGCGGTGTCGTCGATGTCGTTGAAAGTGCCGCAGCCATTGTCGGCCTTGCTGCCGTTGAAAACAAAGCCGGTTTGCTTGTTTCCGAAGAGTCTTATGAAGAGTTGGTAGATGTTCATAGCGCAAAATTATGTTTTTTTGTGCAAAGTCATATCGTTTATCAAAAAAGTATCGTATTTTTGCGCAAAATTATACAAACATATACAAAATGTGTACGACAACATTACATTTGCGCCTTGAACAAGACGTGAAGGAACAAGCCACCGACGTCTTCGAGCAATTGGGACTGGACTTGCCCACCGCCATCCGCATCTTCCTGAAAAAGTCGATTGCCGAGGATGGGATGCCTTTCGAACTGAAAAACAACCGTTCCGACTGGGACAGGATGCCTTGCAGCTGGACGGTTGACGAGTTGAAGGAACAAGTTGCCATCAGCATGAAACAGATAGAATTAGGCCAAGTCGTTCCTGCCGATGAAGCCTACAAACATTTCATGGATTTCGACTATGCAAGTTAACTGGACACCCCAAGCCATAGGGATGGGCGACTCCATCCTGCGCTATACAGCCAACGCTTTTGGGAAAGCCCAAGCCGACAAACTGAAAGTGGCTTTTGCCCAACTTGCGAGCCGTTTGGAAGCCTTCCCTTACACAGGCACGGTGGAACCTTCTTTGGATGATTTACCATTGGAGTATCGTTTCATCCCCATTTTCAAGGTATTAAAGGTGATCTACCATGTCGCCGACGACGAACACTTGTATATCGTTGCCGTTTGGAATTGCCGACAAAGTCCATACGAGCTAAGAAACCTTCTTTCAAGCCATTAATCATGAGAAACAAATCCTTACTTCTCTTTGTTTGGGTTCTACTCAGCCAAGCGCTTTCCGCCCAAGTGCAGCCCACATGGGAATCCATCAACGGGCGGGGCTATCCGCAGTGGTTCTCCGACGCCAAATTGGGCATCTTCATCCATTGGGGCGTGTATTCCGTGCCCGCCTATGCCAGCCTCGAAGGTTACGCCGAGTGGTACTATCGCGGCCTGATGACCAACGACGACCGCAAGGCTTTCCAAGAGCGCGTCTATGGCAAGGACTTCCGATATGAGGACTTTGCGCCGATGTGGAAGGGCGAGCTTTGGAATCCCGACGAATGGGCAGAGCTGTTCCAAAAATCGGGGGCGAAGTATGTGCTTTTGGTCTCGAAGCACCACGACGGCTTCTGCCTCTGGCCGAGCGAATATGCGCCCGGATGGAACTCCGTCGAGGTGGGGCCGCACCGCGACATCTGCGGCGAACTGACCGAAGCCGTGCGCAAAAAAGGCCTCAAGATGGGCTTCTACTACTCCCTGCCCGAATGGACAAGCCCCCTCCACCGCTGGTATGAAGACCCCGACGAGAACATCACGGAATACGTTGACACACATACGATTCCGCAGTTCAAGGAACTGATTGCCAAATACAAGCCCACCATCCTCTTCACCGACGGCGAGTGGCGCAACACGGCGGAGCAATGGCACGCCACGGAACTGATTTCGTGGTACTACAACACCGTGGGCAGCGACGCCATCGTCAACGACCGCTGGGGCAGCGGACAGCAGCACGGCTTCCGCACGCCCGAATACAGCGCGGGCATCACGCTCACCGACCGCCCTTGGGCCGAATGTCGCGGCTTGGGTCGCAGCTTCGGCCTCAACCGCAACGAGCCTTTGGAGAATTACCTGACCTCCGACGAACTCATCCGTCACTTCGCTATCCTCGTGGCGGCGGGCGGCGGCATGACGCTCAACGTGGGGCCCGCCGCCGACGGCAAAATCCCGCTCTTGCAGCAGGAACGCCTCCTCGACCTCGGCAAGTGGCTCGAAACCAACGGAGAAGCGATTTACGGCACACGACCCTACAAGAAGTTTTACGAGATGAAGCCCGTCACGGTGGAACGCATCGATCAAGCAATCAACTTCGACTGGAAGCGCAACTCCCCCGACCCCGCCATCAGCTGCGACCACTTCCAAGCGCATTGGCAGGGCGTGTTTACCAGCAACGACGACACCTATACCTTTGAAATCGAGGCCGATGACTTTGCAAAACTCGTTATTGACGGCAAAACCGTCATCGCCGACACACGCCAAGCCAACACAGGCAAAATGAAACTCGCCCAAGGCCAGCACGACATCGAGGTGTTTTACGAAGAAGACGAACTCGAAGCCACGATTGCCCTCTATTGGTCGTCGAAAAAGATGGAACGACAGGTGATGACGGGCTTCCAAATGGGCGCAATGCTGCCCACGATGGGGCTGAAGGCGACCTACACTTGCGAGCAACCTTCTGTGTGTTACACGCAAGGCAAAAACGCGCTCTACGCCATCGCCTTGGATTATCCCGAAGACCAGTTGGTGTTGGACATCGACCAGCCTGCCGACAACATGAAAGTGCAATTGTTGGGTTGCCCGAAATCCTTGCCTTGGACCTACAAGGACGGTCGGCTCGTCATCGACACGAGCGGGCTGAAGCACAGCGACATACGCAGTTCGGGGGCTTGGGTGTTCAAGATGGAATGAAAAAACAGCTTTTTCGGCACTTCGACAGGCTCAGCGACCGAAAGAAACGCTTACCCTGTCTCAGTCCGTCAATTCTTTAAGCCCTTGATAGCCAAGAATATTGTTGGTGTGCGCCGGCATCCGCTTGATATAGAAGCGTTCGTCCTCCTGCACGAACTTGAAATGCAGCAAGTCGCCTTTCGGGAAACACTTCAACGCCCTGATTCGTCCCCAATGCGACTGATAGGAAAAATCCGAAGTCTTGACAAAAGTCAGCTTGGCGTTCCCGGTCAGGATGCTCTTGGTGAAGCCGTCGAAATAGTTGCGATTGCCCCATTTCCCCACAAACCGTTCAGGATTCTTCAAGTCATACATCTTGATTTTGAACACCTTGCCGTTCTTCGGAAGGACTTCGATTATTTTCTGCAATATCACTTCTTTTTCTTGCGCGGCCTCCAAATACAGCCAATGGAAACGGTCGCTCTCCCAAATGGGGGTGAAATGCACCATGACCAACGTCGAGTCGTTCACCTGCATGGAATAATCGCCCTGCAGGGTACGGTAGAATTGTTTCACGTCGTCTTCGGTGAACTTGGCCTGTTTCTGAGAAAACCCGTTGAAAGCCAAAAGAATGGCGGTCAAAACCAATGCAAATCTTTTCATATCACGGTCTTATTTTGAGATTTGAGTCTGCAAAAATAGGAAAACTAATTCTCTTGTGCCAAAATTTGGGCATAAATCTCCTTGTCTCTATCCTTGAACACGTTGAAAACCGCCGTCTTGACGCTGCAATCCGGGGTTTCGGAAAGGTAATCCGTCACCGTCCGCACGGCAATCTCGGCGGCCAAGCGGTTCGGGAAGCGGAACTCGCCCGTCGAGATGCAGCAGAAGGCCACGCTTTCGATCTTGTTTTCGGCGGCACAGGCCATGACGGAACGGTAGCATGAGGCCAACTGTTCTTGCTGAAACTCAGTGGGGATGCCGTTGGGTACGATAGGCCCGACGGTGTGGATGACGTGTTTGCATGGCAGGTTGTAGGCCTTGGTGATTTTGGCTTGGCCGGTCGGCTCCTCGTGACCTTGCCGCAGCATCATCTCGTGACATTCCTGACGCAGCTGCACGCCGGCGGCGGAATGGATGGCGTTGTCGATGCAACGGTGAAGAGGGTGAAAACAACCCAGCATCTGGCTGTTGGCCGCGTTGACGATGGCATCGACTTTCAAGCGTGTAATATCGCCTTGCCAAAGGATATAGTTTAGAGTTGAGGGTTTAGAGTTTAGAGTAGTTGGGTGTTTAGAGTTTAGAGTTGAGGGTTTAGAGTTTAGAGTAGTTGGGTGTTGAGAGTTTAGAGTTGAGGGTTTAGAGTTTAGAGTAGTTGGGTGTTGAGAGTTTAGAGTTGGGAGTTGAATGGGTTCTACGATGCCGTTTTCTTGCAATTGGGCCTGCAATTCCTCGTCTTGCAGCCGCAGAAACTCCTCGCTAACGGGGCGCGGTGGACGCACGTTGCGCAAGGCACGGAAAAGGTCGCGCTTGCCCTGCAAATCCGATGGGATTTCCATTTCGGAATAACGCGAGTCTTCTTTTAACAGATAGTCAATTAAATAATCCAAACAGGTCATTATTCTAAAGTTTTCAACACGAATTACCACAAATATGCCATGAATTTCCATCAATCGTATTTTTGATAATTCGTGGGAGATTCATGGCAATTCGTGTTTTATTAAAGCCTCCAATACCTCGCCAATATCGCCGTCAATCACAATCGACCTGTCTTTGATTTGTTCGACGGTGAACGCCTCGCCGAGGTTGATGGTGGCATAGATGGCATCGGGGTTCTTGTAGGTCTGTTGCATGAACGGGAACTTGATGATGCCGGGCGTGTTGCTGCCGATGCCGAGGTCAAGATACAGCACCTTGCCGCGCTGGTGGGCGTTCAGCAAATCCACATAACGCCGTGCCGCCGCGTGCCAGCCCTCGTCCTCCACGAAGGTGTCGTCGGTGCGCAGGTTGACCTTCATCTTGCCGCCGCAAACGGGGCAATGGGGAATTAATTCCGTTGGTATTTTCATGTCCTTTTGCTCATCCATCATTCTCCTGACGGTCGCTTCGTTGTCGTAAGTCTTTTGGTGACAAGGCGTTGCGCATTGGAACAGGCCATAGTCGCCTTGGGTGTAGAACAGCCGCCGCTTGTCGAACCCCGCCTTTTGGAACAGGTGATCGACGTTGGTAGTGATGACGAAATAGTCCTTGTCCTTCACGAGTTTGAAGAGGTTGTCATAGACGGGCTTGGGGGCCGGCACAAAGCGGTTATGCCAGATGTGGCGGCTCCAGTAGGCCCAATGCTCCTCGTCGGAGGGGTATTGGTGGAACGTGGCGGAATACATGTCGGCGAAGCCGTATCTTTGGATGAAGTCGGCGAAAAGGCTTTGGAAGCGCTCTCCCGAATAGGTGAACCCTGCCGAGGTGGACAGCCCCGCCCCCGCCCCGACCACTACGGCCTCGGCGGACTGGAGGGCTTGCTTGAGTTGATGTATTGGCATTGGGGTATTATTTTGGTTGGTAATCATGATTCTTTCTTGCTGAACCTGTGTATCTTGGCTTTCCTATCCTTTTGTGTGCCACGGGCATAGGTGATGTCGGGGTAGCCAAAGCCGACGATAAGGCCGGTGTAGTGGTCGGCGGGGATGTCGAGCAGCTTGCGGGCTTCGGGAGCCAGCTCGTTGAGCACCTCGCTCGGATAGCTCATGATGGCCGTACCCAAACCGAAAGCGTTGGCCAACAGCTCGAAATAGGCCGTCGCGATGATGCAGTTGGCCTTGGTGTCTTCGGCCCATTTGCCGGCGCATTTCTCGTGGGCGATGAAGAGATGCGGCGCGCCACAGAACAGCATGTCGCCCTCGCGGACAGTGGCCTCGCTCTCCTTCATCTTGCCGTAGAAGAAGCTGCTGAAACTGTGTGTGTAAATGCCACGTTTGGCAAGGCTTTCCATCTTGTCGTAGGCCAACTGCCAAATCTCGTCCACCCGCGCCTTGTCGTCGATGACGGTGTATTCCACGTTGCATGAGTTGCCGCCCGTGGGCGCGTTCTCCATCGCGGAGAGGATGCGGTCGATGATGGCTGAATCGACGTTGTCATCCATGAAGCGGCGGCACGAGCGGCGGTATTTCACTAAGCGTTCCATCTGCTCGCCCATGTTCTTGTCGGGCTTGGGCGTGGAGTCCTCGGGGCGTTTGCCGAAGATGGAGATGGCCCCTTCGGGGCATACCGCCAAGCAGTGTTCGCAACGCCAGCAGCCACGCCAGCCGTAGCGTTCGAAAGGCTGCATTACAGGCACACCGTTCTGCATCTTCAGCACCATGCCGGTGCAGACGTTCACGCATTGGCCGCAGCCGATGCATTTGTTTTTGTCAACCCAAAAACGGGTACTTGTTTCCATTCCCATAGCTGTTATTTTTGTTTTTTCCCATACTTTTTCCCAACAATCCCAAACAAATTGGCGACTAACTTCTTTTCCTCCACCTCGCCCAACGAAAGGCAATATTCGCGAAATAATTCGATGTTCATAATCAAGTAGTTACAAGGTTTGTTACAATCGTATTCCTATACTTGTCGGGCACTGTCAAATGCAATTAGGGTACAACAGGAAATCCAACAAACTGATAGTGTTAATGCCCTGTTCGTCGGTTTTGCGCTTTATGTCTTCGTCAACAATGATTATCTTGCGAAAGTTATCGTTGGTGCTCAGCAAAGAGCGTTTCTCCTGTTTCTCTTTTTCCTCGCTTGGCATACGGTATGCAGATTGGATATAGATGCGCTCCGCTCCTTTGTTAACCACAAAATCAATCTCCAACGGCAATCTCATGGTCTTGTTTTCGGCATTGGTGGTCCATGTTTCCACCAACCCGACATCAACACGATAGCCACGCATACGCAACTCATTGTAGATGATGTTCTCCATGATATGCGTTTCCTCTTGTTGCCTCATGTTCAAAATGGCAGCACGAATACCCATGTCTGCGAAATAGTATTTTGTTTCGGTGCCAATATATTTCCGGCCTTTTACATCAAACCGCAATGCTTCTTCTATCAGAAAGGCGTCTTGCAGATAGCCAATATAATCACGAATCGTGCTGTCTTTTATGCGTAGGTTTTCGGCAGATTGAAAGGTGTTCGCTATCCGCTTTGGGTTTGTCGGCATCCCTATGTTTGACGCCATCACCCTGACCAATGTGCGCAAGCCTTCCACATTGCGCAGATGGTTGCGTTCTATTATATCTTTCAGATAGGTAAGCTCATAAAGGTCGGTCAAATAGTTCACTTTTTTCTCCTCACTCTCTGTCAGTAGCACCTGCGGCAGCCCACCGTAGGTATAATAGTCCTTCCACGCATTGCGCTTGTCGCCACCAACTGCTGCATAATACTCACTGAACGAAAGCGGATACAAGTGTATCTCGTCGCCCCTGCCGCGAAATTCAGTGACGACATCTTTTGACAAAAACTTTGAGTTGGAGCCTGATACATACACGTCTAAACGCCTGTCCTGCATGAGGCTCAATAGCACTTCCACAAAATCATCCACTAATTGTATTTCGTCGAGTATGACATAGTGGGGCTGCCCGTCGGACTGCACCTTGCTGTCGATGTAGTCCAACAACGCATCGGGCTGGCGAAGTTGTCTGGATTTACGGTTGTCCAATGAGATTTCAATGATATGGTTCTCAGGAATCCCATGTTCCATAAGGTGTTGATGAAACAGCGTCATCAAAAGGAATGATTTGCCTGAACGCCGTATTCCGGTAACTATCTTAACCATTCCATTGCCCTTTGCGGCTATAAGTTGCTTAAGGTATTTTTCGCGAGGTATTATCATTTTTAGGGTACTTTTTTTGTGGTTTCCCACATATTTTCGACCGCAAAGATAGGAATTATTTTTAAATTACAATAATAAGACAAAATGTTTACGGAATTCTATTTCATCCGTGATGACAAGATACGGCATACCGTCGTCTTTGTATCGGGCTTCGCAGCCAGAAGGCATCGGGTCGCCATGCAGATTCATCGTCTCGGCTTCGAGGATATAACGGGTGAAGTCGTCTTTTAGCGCATCCTTGTCAATCAACGTACCTGTCACCTCAAGAAAGCGTTCCATGGTGAGCGTGTCCCGATAGGGTTTCAACGCCATCATCAGGTCTTTGAAAGCGTGGTCGGTGCCGGTCTGCAGTTCTATCTGCCCTACGATTCTCAGCGCATACACGGCACCTCTCCAATAAGGTATCCAACTGTAATCGCCTAAGTTCCAGAAGTTTTTGTCAATCTCTTCATTCGGAAGGTTCCGTATCTCGCTGTGATAGAGGCTGTTGAGATAGTCGTTAAGGAAAACGATGAAGTTCTGTGGCGTTTGCATCCCTGCGGCGGTGACCAAATAGATGGCCTGGAAGTCGTTGAAGCCTTCGCCCCACCACTGCATGTCGCCGCCTGCGCCAATCCAGTTGTGGCCAATCTCGTGCGCAAAGGTCTGCTCACGGTTATGGGTAAGGATGGTGTCGGCCTGGGCACTATAACGGGCGAAAAAGCCTCCGTAAAGTCCCAATCCGCTCACCTCGAACGGGATTTTCTGGAACGGATAGACCATCAGGGAATAAGGACTTTCAGGCTCGTCCTCCCAAAAATCCACCGCTGCGGCATAGAAGGTCTTGAAAAAGGTCTTCAGCTGCTCGTTGTTGTATTCCGCCAAACTGCGTGGCGCGGTGACCACATAGTTGCGTACGCCCGCAATCTCGACGGTGTCAACCCGCAGCAACCGGTCACCGACCACCACTGAACCAAAAAGGTCTTCCACGACACCCGAGAAAGCTAAGGTTCCTTTCCCGGGATTGTACAGGCAATACACCTGAAAATCAGGCGTTTCCGACCAAGTCACTTGCACTGGGACAGATTCGTTGACCTTCGCTTCGTCGGGCAACAGGAAAAGATGCTCGCTGAGCGAATAAAGCATGTCCGCAGTGATGTTGGGGCGGAAAACCTCCCTCGGGCAGTTTAGGCCCGTGTCGGGCAGCGACTGCTCCACGCGATAGTTTATCTTGACGGGATTTGCCTTGAAATCAAACAGTTGTATTCTTGAGTTTATGCTGTCAGCATGCCATGCAGCACCTTCGACATTCAGCTTTTTCACGCATGAAAAAAGGTCATGCTGTCCACCTAAGCCAGGATCACCATAAAAGAGGGTTATCGTGTCGCTCACGGGATAGGTGTAAGTCAGTTCCACATCAATCCCTGCATCGTTCCAACAAAGTTGGTAAGCGAAGTTCTCTTGTTTCTGCCCGCCGCAACCCGATAAGGCAAGAGCGGTGACGAAAATCTTGAATATCAAAAGGTTATGTCTTTTCATAATGTGATTATTTAAATCCATATCTGTTTCATTAAAAAAGCTCCATTTCCCTGTCCAACAGGCTTACTTGCCGTGAAGGTTTGACCGTATCTGTAGGCAGCACCTCGCCTAACAGCAGCGGCGAGTCGGGGTTGTGGTGCCGGTAGTTCTCCAAGGCTTTCTGGGGGTCTTTGTTGGCGTAGCAGTAGCGGCATCCGTTGGGACAGCTGTTGTAGTCGCCCACGCCGCGATTCTCCATGCAGGCGCAGCCCGCCCGATTGCCCTTGTGTGCCGTCTTCTTGAAACGCAGGCCCAAGGCCTCGCTGAAAATCTCCGTCGTCATACAGCCGCTCTTGTGGATGCCGAACCGCCCGTAGTCGCCCACGGTGGCGCAGGTTTGCAGATAAAGGCCGTAACGCTTCGCAATCGCGCCCAAGCCCTCCGCCAAGCGCAGTTTGTCGTCCTCGCTAATGGGTTGCAGCTCAGGCATGTTGGTCTCCAATTTCTTGTACATCTCCACAAAGCTGAAGATGCAACGGCTGACGTAGGGCGTCAGTTCACGCGCCATGCGGTCGAAGGTCTCAAAATGCCGTTCGATGGTGTATTTCGGCGTGAGCAGCACGGGGTCGTAACGCCACGCAATTTTCTCCTTCCCGACTTGCGCCGATAGCCGTTTCAACGTCCCGATGCTTTGCGCGATGCTCGGCACACGCGGCTCAATGTCGGTGTCGTAGGCCGTGATGGTGTAGTGGTAGTAGCAGTTGAAGCGGTCGCTGATTTCGTGCAGGCAGCTGAGAATGGGGCTGTAGTCCTTGGAGCAGAACACCACCACGTCGATGAGTTCGGGCGAAAGCTCAATGCGGTTGATGGTGCTGGGAAACAGCGGGTTGCGCGACAGCATATAGCCCTCGCGAAACCGGTTCAGCAGCCACTCGCTGTAGTATTGCACCGTGTCGGTGCGTCCGCCTGTGTTGAGGATCATGGAGTTCGTTGCATTTTGACTTTGCAAACATACGAAAAAAACCAAGATGCGGATGGATAAAGGTGTCTTTCTGTATCTTGGAGGAAACTACATGAAATGAATGTAGTGAACCACTTTATCAATAAAATCCTCGTAATCGTTGTAAACCACTGCCGATGAAAACTCTCCATAATCGGCCTGCGATTCACAAACCATAAAGTCCGTTTGGCTCTCGTAATAATTCACATAGGCATACTTGTCGGCAATAGGTTGCTTGATTTCAGGCAAATGAACGACAAATAGCAAGGTTTTGGTAGGCGTGTGAATCGATGTTTGGATGTTGTCTTCCGAAAGTGTCAGGTACTTTATTGCATTATGGACGGTAAACTCTTCCCACTTTTGAAGCAAGCCTTGTTTGTTGTAGTAAGGCAAAGTGTCAGGAATGATGAAAATCTGGAAATAGGGGATGTTCGCACATCGGATGTTCGCTGTTTCACCGAGCATATTCTCAAAGTAATTGTTGGAGTTTTGCGAGTAGTTTTGCATCACGAACTTCACCCCAATACCAGCGATTGACTTTTGACCTTTTTTAATCGTAATGTCAACCACTTTGTCAATGTAACGCCCATCGAGTTTTTCTTCTTTTCCGTTTCCTATTCCCAATGAGCAAACCGAATAGCCTGTTCCCAGACGCTCTTTCAAGTCTTTTGCGATTGCCCCGTGCAAGATTTTTAGTTTCTCATTGCTGCGCGACCCTGTTTCGAGGAACTTCTTAAAAGAGTTTCCTACAACTGTCAGAAATTCTTGATTGTCCATATTTTTCGCTTAATTTGTAGTTCAAGTATTGTTCTAAATCCTTTGAGGCAAAAGTGTAATAGCCTCCGCTTTTATAATTCTTCAACGATTTGATGTAATCAATAAAATCCTCTGAACGAACAAGTTGTCCTATTTCTTCAAACTCTATTTCTGTCAGGATATACAACCCACTATAAAGGCCTTTCCCTTCCGGAACCTTTTCCAGTTTAATGCTGCCTTTGTCTTTGACAATGGTATTGATGGCATACTTCATCTTAGACACATCTTTCAATGCCTGTGTCCTGCCAAACAAATACCAGTATTGGTCGCTTTCAATGTCTCTGCCTTTTGTGAGTTTGTCTGCATTTGACAGCAAATGCTGGTAAGCTGGCTTGTATTTCTTCAGTTCTTCCAATGGCAATGGTTTCCCTTGATTGTCATACGGATAGATACATTTGCTCCATTTTCCCGTTGATGCTTTGAGGATGTCAATCGTTCCTTCTCTGAAATCGAAATCTCCTATGAAAACCTTGTCAGCTAAAGTCGCGAAACCGTTCTTTACAGACACATAACCGTACGAGTATCCAGTTTTTATTTCCCTTAGTTCCGACAGTTTCTCACTATTCGCCAAATAGAAACCATCTCCAATGCTTATTTCCTCCAATGAAAGAAAGCATTGAAATCGTTTTGTCAGATTTAATCCGTCATAATTGTTGTACTCAATCTTATCAAAGGAGAGTGGCTTCTGAAACCTCGATATTAACGTATATGTTGTCGCTTCAAATGGCTGGAAATGTTCCAAGTCAATCAAGCCAGACAAATTTTTGTGTTGCCTGATATACATTCGAAGATTGCTCCCTGCTTTGCTGCTTAACCACGAACTTGGCGTAATCAAGCACATCACGCCATCCTTAGAGAGCATATTGAAACCCATCTCGAAAAAGACAATGAACAAATCCGTCATACCCAGCTCTGCAAAACGAAATTTCTTCACGGCATCATAACTGCTTTCCAAATTATGAACACGTACATAAGGCGGATTGCCGAATACGAAATCCATCTTGCCGTTGAATTGGTCTATTGTCAAAGTATCAGCATTAAGGACATCCCAATGCACTTCAAACAAACCAAATCCTGCCGCAATTTCGTCAAGGTTTTGGATGCAAGACGCACACTCCTCGGCATCCAATTCGATGCCGTGGATGTATGTTTCCAAGTCGGATTTCAACTTGAAT
>FLNX01001697.1_pt1 | contig 140958 bp, 109 predicted proteins | sample 1140341 | NCBI WGS metagenome assembly FLNX01 (sample SAMEA3878208, study PRJEB12797) | bioreactor metagenome | biome: Moose rumen | place: Sweden | collected 2011-10
AGCATCTCGGGGCCGCGCAACATGCGGATCTATGACTACACCGGCAAGGATGTCACCGGCGCAAAAGACTACCTCTACAAGGGTGCCTACATCATCGTCGTGGACGGCCAGTCAAAGAAGGTGATGATACCGTAGGCTATCTCCACAGAGATAAACTATTTTGCAGCCCTCTCCCCCAATTGGGGAGGGGGCTTTCAGTTGTGGAAAAATTGCCAAATTTTTTTGGTGATTTTTTTTGCTGAAAAAGGGTAAAAATGGTCAATTTTATGCCTATAACATTCACATAATAAGAATATTATACCACAAAGTATGCACGATGTCCGCACGCTGTCCGCACGATAGGTGCTCAGAAGGTGCACTTTTGGGGAAAAAACAGGATTTAGTTCCGAGTGGAAAAATTGCCAAATTTTTCACATGTCTTTCGTCAACGTTTTTTTTATTATTTTTGTATCTATTCTTTTTATTCTTCACAAATATAATAAAACGGGTAGAAACGGTGTTCAGAATGGTTTGAGCAACCTTTCAACATTCATTGAGGATTCATTGAAAAGCGCGGGAAGGGGGGAGGCGGGGTGCAGGACGGGGGCAGGATGAGCGGTTGAAATACCAAACATAAGAAAGCCACTCATCTTTGCAATGAGTGGCTTTCGCATACACAATCTTATTAACCTCTTTTTTCTTTAATTTATTTCACTTCTGCGCCGAGAGCATTGAAGGTTTTTCCGTCACGGAGAATGAGTATTTGTCCGTTGCGAACTACTTTAACGGCTTTGGTTTGGCTCTCAACATTTTCAACAGCTGTGGCTCCACCAGCTGTAACTATCTTAACATTTCGAAGTTGGAAGGTGCCTGTACCTTCGGAAAGATTAGCGATAAAACCTACTTTATTGAATGCTTTTTCTCCATAAGGATACGCCGGTGCATCCCACATAGCCTTATCGGGTTTTTGGCTTATGGCATCAATCCAATCTGTCTCGGTCAATACAGGAGCTTCTTCTCCAGCATTTTGTGCCCATCTATTTCCTTCGACATCACGAAGATAGGGTATCATTGCCACTTCATTACCATTGCCCTTGAGATCAAAATCAATAGATACAACATCTGTCAAATTATCCAGATCAATTTCGATACCTGCCCATGCCCATCCTGTAACATTGTAGTTAATAGTGAGGACATCATCGGCATAAGCAAATGTGGCAGAGCAATTGTCATAGGACATTTCGGTTGCTTTACTGAGGTCAACGGAGATTTCTTTAGCATTGACCATTACGGCTGCGAAAAGAGCAGCAACAAAGAGAATAGTTTTTTTCATGATTGTAAATGTTTTTAAGGGTTAATATTGTTGATTGGTTTGCTGTATTATAGGAGACTTAAAAAGTCTTTAGGGTCATTAGGGAGTTAAGGGTTGGTTTTTCTCGTTTCTGTAGAGCGAAATGTTATTGTTTATTTTGACAGCGCATACATGGCGAAGGCGGCACAGCAGATACCTGCTATTTGCAGCGGGTTGGGGATGACTTGCAGGATGATAAGGGAGAGGAGCACGGTGACCATCGGTGACAAGCCTTCCATAGGTGAGACGATGACCGCTTTGCCATAACGGTAAGCATAGACGAGTGTGAGGGCACCGATAGAATTAAGAATCTGTATGCCGAAGGATGCCCAGAACTGCGACATCACCTCAGGGTTCTCGGTGAAAAACTGCGTATTACCATCTTTATTCATATACCAAGCGACGGGAATGAGCAACACACCGGTCAGAGCCATCCAAATGAAGATAGACTCAGCGTCCATGTGGTTGTTGGCAAACTTCATGAAGAAGCCTTGCACACCCCACGCGAGCAGCACCAATACTGCCAAGACTATCCACAGCCAGCCGCTGACGGGGCTGCCTTCTTGTCCTGTCTCGAGCGAGAGGAGGAGGATAGCCACGAGTGCCACCGCGATACCTGCCATTTGCCATTTGGTAGCTTTTTCTTTGAGGAAGACCGCAGCCAGGGTGATGACGATTACCGGTGACATAGAGATGAATGGATAGATGATATAAGAGGGTCCGAGAGTGAGTGCTTTGAAGAGGACGAGTTGTCCGCCGGCTCCCAACAGACCGACCGTGCAACCCAGCAGGGCAGACTTTTTGTCGCACATGAACTTGCCTTTATTGATAACGAGGGCAGCAATAGCGCAGGGAATCATCGACAGCGCCCAAACGATATAGACGATGGTATCAGGAATGCCGTTTTGAATCTGGTAACCTGAGAATGCACCCCATACACCCCATGTAACAACGGTGATGAGGATAAACAGAAGCCAAAGACGATTTTTCATTGCAGCTGAGTTTTTTATAGTTTACTATATTAGCAGTTTATATTTATTTCAGTTTTTCAAAATAGAGCAAACGCTCAAGCGGGACATTGATATGATAGGTTTTGCCTCCTTTGTATTTTTTCCCTTGTTCATCGCGCCATGTGCCTTTGGGCAGTTTGACATCACGTTCCAAGCGGTTATCCACAACAGGTGCCACCAAATACTTGTCGCCGAGCATAAACTGGTCTTTTATGTTTGCAAAACCTTGATGGGGGAACTGGTACTCCATCAGCCGCACTATCGGTTCGCCTGTTTGTGCAGCCTGACGTGCATATTGCATGATATAGGGTCCGAACTCGGCATGCAGTTGTGCCATTTTCTGCACGATGGAGAGATTTTCTTGGCTGAGTATTCGCCATGGTGCAACGGAGAACTGCATCATGGGCATGAGTGCATGTACTTGAGCGGAGCGTACTATCAGAGCCTGGTCGAACTCATCTTCTTTGATATCCAAGAATGCGGCGAACTGTCCGCCCCCGACCATATCGGGACAAGCGTAGGCATATCCCAGGAGTCCAGCCACACACATCTGCGGGATGAGTTGTTGCACGGCGTCCCAACTATAGTCTTTGTCGCCGAGGCGTTGTACCAGGGGTTGTCCTCCCATTTTCCAGCATGCCCGGTACTCGTTGAAGGGGAATTGCAGTCCTATCTTTGCCCAGGAGGTGGTATGGTCAACAGTGAGTGCTTCCTTGTCATAAGCCACTATATCAGCCGAGGCGTAGCAGTTATTGTCGCCGGCGTCGAACTTGAAGCCATCGATGCCATATTCGGCTTGTGCCTGTCGGAGAATATTGACGAAATGTTCTGCTGCTGCGGGGTTAGTAAGGTCGTAGCAAGCGGAGTAGCCATTCCACCAATTCAGTATAGCAATGCCTCCATCGGGATTTTTCAGGAGGAATCCTTTTGCAGCCAATTCCCGGTATTCGGGTGAGTCGGCACTGACAAAGGGGCATATCCAGACCATGACTTTGAATCCCAATTGGTGCAACTCGTCGATCATAGCTTTTGCATCGGGAAAGCGTTCTGCTTTGAAGCAGAAGTTGCCGTAGTATCGTTGCCAGTTGTCGTCAATCATGAGTACGCCAGCCGGGAAGCCATTATCAATGATAGCATGCGCATAACTCAAGATATCTTGCTGATTTTGGTTGTACATCAGTTCGATCCAAGTGTTATACTGCGGCATAGTGAAGAAAAGTGTGTCGGGCAGTTGACCGTTAGCGGGGAAATATTTGGCTTGTGCGGCGAGATATGCCTCACGAAGGGTTGTGCCTGCCTTGACCGGAGAAAGTGGCTCAGAAGTGATTATTTCGCTGTTTTTAGCCTCAAATGAGAACGGTTTGTTACTCCATAGATATTGTCCGTCGGAAGAAAGGAAGAGCGGGCAGATTTGGTTGTTGGCATCTTCGGTGAGGAGATTGAAAGAGGAGATGTTGGTATAGGGTTGCAGATGACCTAATCCCACTGCACCACCCCACCATACAGCGGTTTGCGCTGCAAGTGGGAAGCAAACAAATAACAAGGCAGTTATGTAGGTTAGGAATCTTTTCATTTACAATTAGGAATTAGGGCTATTGCACTGTGATGGTGGTGAGCAGGTTATAACCTGTAGTTTCTTCCCAAACGTTTTCGTTGGCGAGGCGGATAGAGAAACGCGGGTCATTGTGTAATGATTCGTAGGGGTCAGGCAGATTGAGATAGAGCTTATATTCGCCTTTCATAGAGGCATCGAGTGTGCAGGAGAGGTCGAAGTTGTAGGTTTCACCGCCTTGCCAGAAACGCGGGTCTTCGGCTTGGGGATAAATGAATTTCTTGGTGGGGTCGCTGACGGATACGAAGATAAGTTCCACATCACGCTTGTTGTGAGGAGCAGCGAAGCCAGAGTTATGCAGACTGATGCGGGCATTGAATTTCTCGCCAGCGGTAGGTGTTTCGGTATAGACCACTCTATCGAGCGCAAAGCGATAGCCAAGGCGGCGAACTATTTCGTCCCATTTGCCTTCGCTTCTCCATAGATTAGCGACAGAGGGGTGGTAGTCGCGATTGAGGTATGTCCAATGATACATTTCCATGTTTTTGATGGCATTCTCACTCTTTGAGTAAGAACAACGCTCACAGGTTTCGCCCCCCATGAAAGTATATTTGGTATCTTCTTGCCAGAATGTGCGACCTTCGGTTGAATTGTAAGTGCCTACATCGTTAGCGGAACTAACAAAACAGTCGTTGTGTCCTGCGATGCGTGCTTTGGCAGTGGGTTGATAAGCCTCTGCAGCAGTCAGTGGTTCTTCTCCTAATCCACGCATCCGCAAATAACGCATCTTATATTCCGGTGTACGCAAGGCTATCTGGCGGTCAGAAGGTACAGCATCAAGCAACTGTTCCAGTACTTTCCAACGAGGTTCAAAGTCTTCATCTTTAGATGGGTTAAACTTAAAATTAGAGGTGTAGTACCATTCGCCCCAAGATCCGATGAAACCACATTGCACACAGAGGATGACATCGGCATGTTTTTGCAGATAGGGTTTGAGTTGTTCAATATGTCGAGCAATCCATTCCGGCGAAGCGTCCCATGGTTTGCTTGAGTTTTCAAAGTCACTTTTATATGAGAAGCGAAGTACGACTTTTCCGCCGCCTTCGCGCAAAGCATTCATGTTGGTTTCCAAGCGGTCAAGAAAAGCTTGGGCTATATCACTCTCCATATAATCAGTCAGATAATAGGAGTGAAGATAAAGTGTAAGATAGGAGATAGAACTACGATTATTGTTAATTGTGTTGGCACTGGCATGTGATTCCAAATCGTCTGAGACGTAATAGATTTGTGATAGTAGTCCTCTCTCGGGATTGGGGAAAAGTTCGTCGGTTTCAGTATAGGTAACAACAGTGCCTTTTTGTTCAGGAGAATTATTATTACAAGCAGTACAAAGTACTACTAAAATTGCTATGTAAATAAAATGCTTCATATCTGATTTTTTATTGGGCGATATATTGAAATACATTCAATAAGATAAAAAAAGTATCGGTGGGAGGCGGTGTGCCTCCACACCGATACGCTCAATCAACATTCATTAAGCTTAAGTTATGTTGGTTTATTTGTTGAAATCAACAAACTGATTGTGTAAGACACTGAAACAAGTTCAGCATAACATTATTTGTCGATTTTAACTTGGAGTTTTTTGGTGTAACCGTTAGCGTTAGCCTCGGTGGGAGAAACGAGCGGCAGAACACCTACAGAACTCCAGTTTTGTTGAATATCGAAACCAATACCGAATTCGTCAGCCCATTCAGCAGGAATGAGTTCTCGAAGGATTTGGATTTCGATTTTGTTGCCATCAACAATTTGGCTGGCACCAACAGGGAGTTGGCCTTCGCCAACGATAGCACCCCAGAAGTCGCTTGCATCGTGAGTAGCATCGGGATCAGTCCATTCCCAGCCTGCGCCACCTACTTCGCCCCACCATTTGAATACAGCGGGATTGTAGGAATAAGCAGCACCTTCTGCCAAAACAGCGCCTTCGAGGAGCCATTCTGCATTAGCGTCTGTAAACTCATCACCATAGCCGCCGGTAGCATCACTATTGTCGGCATTGAGATAAACATGGAAAGGAACCCATTCGAGGTCGATGATATCATCGGTGCTATACTCAGCAATGATGTTGATGTAAAGCTTGTCGGCATACACCTTCACGCTCTTCAGACCGAGCAGAGCTGCGTCATCGGGGCAAGTAGCTGAAACTACATATTCTGCAGGGAGTGCATCCCAGTCAGCGAGCGAATTATCGTCCACTTTGATAGGAGATACAAATTCGCCTTCTTCCTCTTCACCGCCCTCTTTTTTAGGATCGTCGGGTTCAGTTGATTTACAAGCAACCATTGCAACGGCTGCGAAGCACATAAGTGCTATTTTCCAATTTGCTTTCATGATTTTTGTTTTTTAGGGGTTAATAAAATTATGTTGATTGAATGATTTAATATCCGGGATTTTGTTCGATATGACTTACAGTCCACTCATTGTTAGGGATAGGATATTGGATATGCGGCTCAGTGTAGGGCACTACTTTCCAAGGTTGTGCGCCTGCATAGCGGCGGTCCATATCTTGTTTGTTGCGATAGACATCGAACATACGGAATCCTTCGAATGCCAATTCCATACGGCGCTCGTCCATCACTACATCAATGGCGCTATCGTATCCGTGCATATTGCCGGTAGCAAACATACCTTCTGCAGGAATACCAGCGCGGTTGCGAATGACGTTGACATCAGCCAAGGCTTCAGCATCTTTCCCGCTGCGAGCATAGGCTTCTGCGCGGTTAAGAATAACTTCACCCCAACGGCAGAGAGAAGGAGAAGCAAGCATTGGATTGCCATCTTGATAGCTGAATTTATTCATGAATATCATGGGGAAACTATAGCCTGTACGGAGTGTAATATCTTTGCTGACGCGCGCCAAGCAGTCCATACCACCATAGTTAACATGATACTCGAAATACTCACCGGTTTCATCTGCCTCACCTTTACCATTGATTTTTCGTTTCTCCACTTGGCAGGTGGTTGTGCCGAGTGTGAATGAATAGTTACCTGCACCATCGTCGGTCAGTTTAGCTTTCAGTTTCACACTACCTGTTTCATCGCTGATAGATTCAGGGTCGGGGAAATATATCATCATATCTTCCTTGCCTGAGTATTGCGGGAGCAAGAAGGATGTATAACGAAGGTCAGACGGATAGCGCTCATAGAGATACATCAGCGGATCAGAGGGATATATCTCACCCCATCCCATACCGTCTTTGAGATACATAGAACCGGCAGATGATTGTCCTGTGTCATCGGTAATCTCATGTGCCACACAGAAGAGTGTTTCTTTTGAGGTCTTGGTGTTGGCAAAGTAGTGTGGAAAGTCGGCTGTCTCTAATTTGGAGAGAGGATCTGCGCCATTGAGCATATCGGTGACAGTCTTGATACAGTTGTCATAGTCTTCCATATAGAGGTATACACGGCTGAGTACGCCCAATGCTGCATCGTGGGAAGGATAGCCTGCATTGCCACGAGATTCTCCCATTAGAGAAGCCGCTTTGATAAGGTCGTCACGAATTTGGTCATACACTTCACCGACGGGATTACGCTTTGTCTCCGGTGTAGCAGTAGATGTACGAAGAGGCACTCCCATATTGTCTCGTCCAAGGCTATATGGTTTAGCATAAAGCGTTACTAGATGCAAGTGCATCAAGCCACGCATGAAGTATGCCTCTCCCAGCAATTGGTGGTTATTAGAGTCGCTCTCATCCAGAGTTTCAATAACGGTATTAGTCATATAGATGACTTGATAAGCCACTTTCCATAGAGTACCTACATTCTTCAGACCATCGTTCATCATATAGGCAGTAGCCTCATAGAGCGGGTCGGTGGTGTGAGAAGATAGGCAGATATTGTCGGCAGGAAATTCCGACAATTGGAGGTAGTGACGGATGTAGCAGTTGCCGGAGGCATAGCCGAGGAACTCCACTTCGTCTTTCAAAAGAGCGTAGCAACCATCCATCACATATTCCGCACCCTTAGCGTCTTGCAACAAGAGATCGCTGTTCAACTCATCGGAAGGGAAATAGTCCAAATTGCAACTGCTCATGCCGAGCACCATGCAGAGCGCTACGGCTATATACATTTTGGTTTTCATATTGGTTGAATTTATCGGTTATACAATAACAATTATTCAATTTCTCAAATTAGAAGGATATCTCTATACCGCCTTGGAAGGTACGCCCCACAGGATAGTTGGTGGAGTACATACCGGCAAGTTCATAAGTGGAAGTCTCAAGAGAGATTTCAGGGTCCATACCCGAGAACTTGGTAGCGGTGAAGATATTGTCAGCCGTGAAGTAGATGCGGCACTTGGTCATGTGAGCCTTCTGGATAAGTTGCTTGGGGAAGTCGTAACCCACTGTGATGTTTTTCAAACGGAAGTACGAACCATCTTCCAAATAACGAGAAGAAATTTGGTTGGCACTTTTGTTACCATTGAGTTGTGCCTTGGGGTGGGTGGCTATATCGCCTTTCTGTTCCCAACGACTCCAACCTTGACGAGAATTCTCGATGGAGAGTTGGTTGTAACCCAGATAAGCGCCGTCGGCATCGGATGAGTGACGTGTATAGTTGTAAATCTTGTTGCCATACATAAAGTTGCTGTTCAGGTGAATGAAGATGCCATTCCAGCTAACTTGCGTATTCAAACCACCTGAGAAGAGCGGAGTGGCTTTACCTACTACATGGGCTTGGGTGGCGTTGTAGTCATTGGTGGTAGTCTTGTTGCCTGAAGCATCCAATACATAGTTACCATCTGCATCTACTACATACCACAATGGGTCACCGTTATCAGGGTTTACTCCTGCCCATTCTTTCATGTACCATGAATAGATATCCTGGCCTTCTTTCACCTCTTGGTTGACGGAGGAAGCGGTTTGGAGGATATGTTCATGATTAGGCGTTTCAGTTACGCGGTTTTGGTTGAAACCAATATTGAAGCCTATATCCCAACGCCATTTATTCATGTTGATAACATTGGCATCAATACGAAATTCAATACCACGATTGCGTACCTTACCAACATTTTGCGTAACTTCATAGAAACCGGTTGAAGGAGCTACAGGGACATTTAAGAGCAGTCCGGTATTGTCGGTTTGGTAGAGGTCGATAGACATATCAATGCGGTCGATGAATTCGAGGTCAATACCCAAGGCTGCCATATTGGCGGTTTCCCAATGCAGATAGGGGTTAGCCAGACGGCTAGGGCTACCTGCTACATTCATTTGATAGAGTTTGTTGAGCGCATAGGTAGATAGGTATTTATATTCGGGAATATTGTTATTACCTGTTACACCATAGGAAGCGCGAAGTTTCAACATACTTACCACTTTTTGATCTTGCATGAATGCCTCGTTGCTTATGAGCCATGCTGCTGAAACTGAGGGGAAATGTCCCGTGCGATTTTTGGGAGCAAAGATAGAACTTGCCTCTGCACGATAGGTAGCGGTTATGAAGTAACGCTTTGCGTAGTCATAACTTGCTTGCACGAAGGCAGCCCATGAGGCACCTGGTATCTCATAGCCTCCCACGCTATAGGGCGAAGAAGAGTTCAATGCATCCACGCCGTTAGGCATACCTATACCGGCAGCAGAAGTGTATTTGGTGCGCCAAATACCATATTCAAAACCTGCCATAGCATTGAAGCTATGTTGGTCCCACTGGTAGCCACCTTTCAAGATATTAGTAGTACCAAACGATCGACTGATGCCTACCGTGTTACCTATATATCCGCTTGCATAAGAGGAATCATAGGTGCGGGGATCCACATATTCGGTAGATAGATAATGTCCTGCACCGAATGTATTGGTAGTGGTGAAGTGGAGCCAATCTGTGAAGTGGACACCGAGTTGCAATACGCCTGAGAAGTCGAAGTTGTCAGACTTGTTGTAGTTATAGTTAGTAGCGTGTAGAGCATTCCATGTTTCTTGGCTCCACCATTTCTGTCCGTTATCGGGACGCTTGCCGCTTTCGATTTTCACATAGTTTTTGGTTAGATTGCCTTCAGCATCATATTCGTATGGACAATCCCAAGGCATCTTATAGTAAGCATCACCCAGCATGGTCCATGAAGAAGGATAGCTTACAGAAGATTTATTGAAGTCCACCTTTATATTCATGTCTAGCCATTTGGCGATGTCAGCACGCATGGAAGCGTGTCCACTCACCTTTTGCATGCCAGTGGTTTTCAATGTACCGTCCTCACCGAAGTAGTCAAGCGAAGCATAGTAGCCTACATGCTCGGAACCACCATGAACGGCAACGTTGTAGTTTTGAATGACACCAATCTTAAAGAACTCGTTTTGCCAGTTCCAGTCTTGCTCAAGCAGTGACTTGGGATAAGAAGCGTTGAACACGGCTTTTGAGAATATAGACTTATGGAAGTTGTAAAGTTCTTCGGAGTCCATCATCTTGTAGTTACCATAGAGGGCTTGCTTGGCACCGGCAGTGGCTTTGATGTCAACATGCACTTTGTCGCCTTTCTTGCCTGACTTGGTGGTGACAACAATAACACCACCTGCAGCCGCTGCACCATAGATACCGGTGGAACCTGCATCTTTCAAAACGGAGATTGTCTCCACATCGTTAGGGTTGAAAGTGCCTCCCATCACACCGTCCACCACATAGACAGGGTCGCTACCGGCAGTGATAGAGCCGGTACCACGGATGCGGATTTGTGCTGCATCACCCGGTTGACCGCCTGCATTGGTTACTTGCACACCGGCGATTTTACCTTGCAACATATTGCCCACATCAGAAGATGTGACATCAGTCAGTGCTTCAGCCGAGATTGTTACTACCGCTGAACTCAATTCGGCTTTTTTCACAGCCGAATAACCGAGTGATACCACTTCTTGCAACTCGGTGGCATCGGTTTCCATGCGCACACTCATGTTTGCAGAAGCGGGCAACTCTACTGTTTTGTAGCCCAGATAAGTAAACTGCAATGTGGCGCCGTTAGGTGCCGTCAGTTCAAAATTACCGTCGAAATCGGTAATTGTGCCTTGCGTAGTTCCTTTTACCAAGATACTCACACCAATCATCGGCTCATTGTTATCCCCATCAATAACTTTTCCTCGAGCCGTGATGTCTGCCATGGCAGAGAACACTACCAGAAGGCTGCACAAGATTGCTTGCAATCGTTTCATTTTTGTTGAGTTTTTATGGTTATTATATTATCTGTTTGCTCTATTCAGTTGATTTTTAGAGTTCAACTACTTTTATCAGATAGTTCTTTTCAAATTCCACTTCTACCACCGGTTTATCTCCGCTGACTTCATATTCACGCGGCTGATCGGCAGTATATTCAATTACCTTATAGTTTTTCCCTTTCTCCAATCCGCGGATTTGGATTTCTCCTTTGAAGGTATCGGCATAGAAGGCATAATAGAGTGCATTGTGCTGACGAATGACATGTGCTTCGGGGTAGTCGAATCCCCAAGTATAGAGATTGAGATATTCGCCGCGTGCTAAGTCGTTCTCCTTATATATCTGCATCCACTTGCGAATCAATTCTTCTTTTTCCGGTGTGAGCAAGAACGAACCTGCAGCATAGGGATTATCTTTAGGATAGGTGAACTTGGTTCCGATTACGGAGCCGGTGCCTATCTGGGAAGCGAAGTCGTTAGCTCCATCGGTGAGTTCTACATGGTCGCCATAGTATGCCAAGCCCGGAGCCATAGCGGCGTAGGCTTTTCGTTTCATACGCACCTGAGCCGAGCTCATCGGGTCGGAAGCTACTGCTTGATTGATGTGTGGCAACAGAAAATAGTTGACAGCACATCCGCAAGGACATACTTGCACCACGGCGTCGGGTTTGTATTTTCTTGTCTCAGCAAGCACTTTACCGAAATAAGAGGGCATCTGCTCCACAGCCTGCATAGGATACTCCAATTCAGAAGCCTCGTTATAGTCAGGCAAGCAGCAGTTGAGGTGTTGCCCGTCAATTTTCAGTCCGTCGAAGTTCCATGTCTGAATGAACATCTTCAGCAGGTCGCGCGTATAAGCATCGGTATGCGGATTGACGGGTGAGAGATACCAACTGTCCCACCATGTGATGAATTCCGGCGACCACTCTTCGGTTCGGAGAAGCACTTCAGGATGTTCTTTCAGCAGTTTTGTTCCCGGGTCGGCAGCAAGAGGTGCCCACCAGAGTTTTGCCTTCATGCCTCTGCGGTGTATCTCGTCGGTCATTCGCCTCATATCACGGTCACCTCCCGGGAAACGCGAATTGGTTTGCCAGTCACCTTCTGCTATTTGATAGCCATCGTCCACGTCCACCCAGCGGAAGCCGAGTTCAGCCACCTTGTCGAGGGTACCAATTACTTCGTTGATAGTGAATTGTCGCTCATATCCCCAAGCGCACCATACGGGTTCGAAGGCTTCGGGTTCGGAGGGTTGCATCTCAATGCCTTCGTTTGCCTGCATATATTCGGAGAACACGCGAAGCGCATTAAAATAGTCTCCTTTGTGGCTTAAACGAAAGGCTTTGTAGCACTGAATGGTATCTCCTTTTTTGAAATCAACAGGTTCGGGAAATTCATATCTGAGTGCCATGCTGACTTTGTTGTCATAGCGTTTCCATTCTACCGGCATGCTAATCATGCGGAGTGCCGGTTCGAACAGACCAATTGCCACTCCTCCGTCGCGTTGCCAGAGGTCCACCATCGGGATACCTCCGCCGTAGTCGCAGTTGTTCATACCGAGGTAGTTGTTTTTCTGAAAACCTGCTGTGACAGGGAGTACCCAATCGGCACGTGCATTCGATGAACTCGGTTGCAGGCTCCAAACCACGGTGTCTTTAGCCTTCATCTCGGTGCGGCAAAGTTCATAGCCACGCACCGTGAGAGTCCGTCCATGATTGACAAACTGTGTTTCAATCACTTCAAGACCCGGCACTTCCGCTACTTTCTGAACAGTTTGCAGTTTCTCGACCAGGAAACCGTCTTCTTGATAGGGGAAGTGGTTGATGGTAAGTTCATCCGAAAGCAGACAATCGGCATGGCGATTTTGGCAAGACACTACTAATGATGCCATTGCCATCAAAGCCCAACAATATTTACCTATTTTCTTCATAACTACTTCATCTATTGCGTTTTCAGTATGCATAAAAACGTACGTTTCCGTGCGATGATTTTTTGTGTGATTTCCGAATAAATTCAAATCATTTTCAACTGATTTTCAGCACTTATTTATCTTATAATAAAGACGATACAAAACGTACGTTTCCGTGCGATGATTTATTATTCCTATATCCCTTAGTAGCGAATTAAGACTACATCAGAACCCAATATTCAGAATTTTATTTATATTCGCCGAGGATGCGTTCCGCGTTTTTGTGATAGATTTTCTCTAAGACCTCATCCGGCAGATTGAATCCTGAAAGATACCAATGGTAGTTATATTCCGGGATATAGAAGTGTTCATCGTTGGTTTCCAAGACGCGGAAGATATTGCGGTACATCTGTCGGTCCATTCCGTTGTCGGTACCGAACAAGATACGGTCCTGATACTTAAGGATAAACTCGCGGGTGGCACGTGGTGTTTGTGCGGCTTCTGCCACTCGTGCAGCAATATCCACATACATATTCGGATATTTGTCGAGCATCTCACCCAAGTGTTTGTAGTCGTGGTTCATATTCAGGTAGTGACAGGCGATGAACAGCGTCTGCGGATTCTCGCGTACGGCATTCTCGAAAGTTTGGACGAGTCGGTCGTATCCGAGGCAGTTGACGTCGGTAGTATCGACATGCCAGATGGCTCCATTGGGTAGTCCGTCGTTTTTCTCATCCATAGGCAGATACATCCAGATGGGTTCACCGATGTGAATGCTGACGGGCATACGTAGTTCTGCACATTTCTCGAGGAGTGGTTTTACACGCGGGTCATCGATATGGATACCCATGCCTTCGACCGGACGGGCATACAAGTCGCCGAAGCCCTTGTCACCTAATTCGCCGATACCCACGGCACCCATCTCATGATAACGCTCCAAGGTCTCTAAAGAATGTTGCAGTCCTTCAGGGGTATCGATATCGGTATAGTCGAAGCAGCACCAGAATCGGAACCTGTCTTTATAAGGTGCGTATGCGGCAATGACTTCTTCAAAAGGACGACCAATCCAAGTGCAGTGCATGACGGCAGTATGCTCCACACCTACCTCGTCCATAACGCGAATCCATTCCTGAATCTGCTCTTCATTCTCTGCATAGTCGTGAGAGTGCATATCGATGATAGGGAACTTAGCCTTTTCCACTTTGGTTTCCGGAATGTTGTTTACATTCTCGGGGAAATAGTCTTTCACCAACACCCTGTCAGAAGGATTCTCATCAACAGCTTTTTTTGTACAAGACAACATAGCTGCAGCAGCCAACAAAATAATTGCATATTTTTTCATAAGGAATACATTTTTTACATTTTTTCACCTGCAAAGTTACAAAAACAATTGCTTTCTGCTCTTACGAAAAATATGCTCTACAACATATTTTTCACAAAACACATTTAAATTACTGATTTTATTGAGAATACATAGAATATTCTACTATTTCAATATATTTCGTAAGGTTACGAAACTGAGTTTCGAAACTATTCTATCCTTATCTACTGTACTTCGCACAAAACAGAGAGCCATAGCATGTGCTATGGCTCTCCAAGAGGGTTATTTCTACGAAAAGAGTGTTATTTCTATATGGGTATTCTTATAATACAGCCGGAACGCCATGTTCTTTGGTGCGGATGACTTTCATGGAGTTGAAGAGTGTGGCAGAGCCGTTGTCGTCATCGGCAGTATAAGAATCAATCTGGATGCAGTCGTCCTTGACGGTAATCTTAGTAAAACTCGGTTTTTCGGGCTGACCGAGCATACCGGTGAAGAGGTCGAAATAGTTCTCCACATTATGTTTGCCGGCAGCATAGTCGGCATCCATTTTCTCACGGTTATGGGGATAATAGCGTTTGCGTCCACAGGTAGCACCGATGAAATAAAGGGTTCCATCATCGGTACGATAGGTGCCCCCTCGTTTGCCTGTTATGTTTTTGTTTTTATCAATTTCCACTGTTTCTTGGTCGGTGATAGCATCTAACAGAGGTGTGCAGTTGTCGGGGTTGACGGGTCCGATCACCTCGTAGGTGTGGTCATGTCCTTGCAGTGCCACATCGATCTCGCAGGCTTTCATGGTGGGTAGCATGCATGCCCGGAAGAGTGGCGGTTCCTCGTCGGTAGAGTGGTCGGAGTTGCTAAAGAGGTTGAAGTGAGCCAGCGAGAAACGATACTTGGTATTGGAATTGGCTATAGTCTGCGTACGGAACCAGCGACTGATATTGTTGGTGAGATAGTTGGATGTCAGTTCTTTGTAGCTATATGTCTCGCGCCAGAAGTCTTGCATCGAGAACACGAGGAAGAGGGCATCACCATAGACAAAGTCATAGACGATACCTTCGAACTGTGGTTTGTCGGTGTAGTTTTTGTTGAAGTCGGTATTAGTATTGAAGTGGTAGGTGTAGTTGGTGTTAGGGCTATCATCATGGTTGCCATCGGTAGGTGCCAAAGGCATGTGCATGATAACGGGTTTCAGACTTTCCTCGAACCAGCGTTCCCATTCCCATTCGGAGTTGTTGGCATCACCATCTTCCACGAAGTCGCCCGGGAAGACACAAAATCTGGCTTCGGGAACAGTTTTTACTGCTGCCAAAGCACAACGACGCGCCTCGTTGATATAAGTTTCGTTCATGATATGGCTGTCGGTCATATAGATAAACGAGAACTCGCCTTGCGAGGCATCTTCGGTTTGGAAACGTCCAATCTCGCTCCAGTGTCCGTCATAGCCCACACGCCAAGAGTAGGTAGTTCCGGGCTGAAGGTCGGTAGCCAGTGCTTTATGGCTTACATATTTCGTACGAACACTGGCCTTCAAGCCGGATGCCTTGACGATATATTGACATTTACCCGAATAGCGCAACGCCTTTGTGGTGGTCGGGGTAGCTTGCACCGTGATGACATTACCTGCAGAGAAGTCTTCAGCAGTGGCATTGTCTTTAGCAACGAGTTGCACTTCTCCTTGTTCTATTCCTTCGTTGGTGAACCAGCAGAAGCCCATGTGAGTATGTGGATCGCCATTGATGGTAGCCACCATACAGTAAGGTTCTTCTTTTCCTACCAACTCATCCACTTTCTCGTACATGGCTTTCAAGTTTTCCTCACTGGGATCTTGCCGGGCAGCTTCTTTTGCAATGCAGAGAGCTGCATAACTGGGCATAGTGTAGTCACCCACTTGATAGGCAGAGTCCACTTTCTCCACTTCAGTTTTCGGACCTGCGATGGTATCAGTAGGATTTTCCGGTTCTTCGGGCGTAACCACGGGGTCGGATTTGCAGGCTACAAGTGTTATACTCATAGCGATGAGCAGATAATAGAACTTTTTCATAGGTATCAATTTTTATAGAATTATTCAATGGGGCAATTATTCTCTCCATCCGAAGCGTTCGCGACCGATGCGCTCGACATCTTCTTTGCAGGTGAAAGCAGTGGTACCACCGGCAGCGGTGGTATTGACAGCACCTGTCATGTTGCCGTACTGCTGGCACTTTTCTAACGGATCGCCGGCTGCGAGACGGTTGATGAAGCCTGAGTTGAAACTATCACCGGCGCCGATGCAATCCACCACATTCTTGTTCAGGAGGGCAGCTTGTCTGCGGTCAGGTTGCCCTTTTTGCAGCAAGAGTGAGCCGCGCGAGCCGCATTTGATAACAGCAGCATTAGCATAGGGACGAATTTTCTCAATTGCCTCTTCAAGGGTATCGGAGTGCGTCAAGAATTTCAATTCGGTCTCATTAGGCATGAAGACGGTGAGCAAAGGTAATACTTCTTTATAGTTGAGGTCCCATTGCTCCACAGGGTCCCATTGCGTATCAAGCGAGGTTGTGACGCCGTTCTCTTTTGCCAATTGCAGGATTTGCATCAGGTCGTGTTTTACACCGCTTTGCATAAAGATACTGGATATATGTATGTGTTTAGCGGACTTAAACACTTCGGGATTGATATCAGCAAGCGACATATAGTCCATAGCCCCCTGGTAGGTGAGGTTGGCTCTGTCTTCGTCATAGCTCATGCAGATAGTGGCACCGGTGGCATATTTGTTTTGTCGAATCAGATATTGAGTATTCACCCCTTTGGCTTTCAAACTAGTCTCGACGAGGTCGCCAAAACTATCGTTTCCTATCATACCGCAGAATGCCACGCGTGCACCTAATGCGGCAGCATTGGCGGCAAAGATGGCGGTACTACTCCCTAAGGTGAGTGTCATCTGTTTGGCAAACTTCTCTTTGCCTACTTCAGGGAAGCCTTCAATATTATTCAATATGAGGTCAACATTCAATTCGCCAAGGGCGATGATATCAAATTGTTTCATGGTAAGAAATGAATATTTGGGATTTTACGTGTTAATTGTGAAAAATATTTCAGGGTACTTTACATTTTGCTTCTAAACAGTTTCCACATCTCAGTGCTCCAGCCTTTAGGATAATCATGCCCCATCTCAGGACCGAACAAATAGTGTTTATCAGCTTCGGGAGTAGCGAGATTATTGAAAGGCACGACATTGGTACGAGGGGGACACACATCGTCCTGCAATCCGCTGGAAGCTAATACGGCACATGATATGCGTGTGGCGAGATTTTTAGTGTCAAAATATGAGAGGAAAGCCAGCATTTCTTCGTTGGTCATTGTTCCTCTTGCCGTTTTTGATAATTCCATAGCCAATCCGCCTATATTTATAGCATCGACATAGTCGCCCAAGAAAGCCACGTTGGCGGCAATAGCGGAGCAAGGATAGTCGCTTAAGGCAGCACAAGCATAGGTGAGTGCACCGCCTTGTGAAGAGCCTTCGGCGAACAGATGCGTCATATCGCTGGTTTCTCGTGTTGCCATGAATCGCACAGCCTGCACTACATCCATAAAGGCACCACGATAGTAGTAACTGTTTTTGTCGCCGAAATTATAGGAGAACCAGTCACCGTAGATATTCTCGAAATCGCCTTTCCCGTCGGGTTCTCGCGAGGATGCAGGACGATTGTTGATATATTGTCCACGGTGAGAGAGATAGAACTCGGCGTATTGTGACGTACCCCCAGACGGACATTCGACCTTGGCTTTGCTGCGCTGTGTGTCATAGCCATAGAAGTGCATAATGACCGGATGTTTTCCTCCGTCTTGCGGTTCGCAATAATAGCCTCTCACGACAACCGGTTCACCTGTCAAACCATCGGGCACGGAGTTCATCTCCACGAAATACACTTTTCGTTGCTCGCTGCTTTTAGAGGGCAACTCGGTAAGTGTAGCATTCATGTCAATGGCTGCCAACTGATCTTTGGCAGCTTGCCAGAAAGCATCGAAATCGGCTTGTTTATCAGGCGGGGAAACGATCTGAAACGGGTCCACTCCGAAGAAAAACGTACGGGCATTTTTGTTGTTAACGGAGCAGGCTGCCTTATAGAAACCGGGGCTCAAGTTATCTTTTGTAGTAACCACTACGTCTTTTTTACCTTTGCCCGCGATTTCCACACTATCCGTGATAATGACCACTTCCTGCTTACTGTCGGTGGTAATTCTGACTTTCGTCTCCACCTTCACAGCCGCTTCGTTACCATTTTCTATATGGATGGTGATGGCGGGTTTCCTACTGAATATCCAATTGTCGGTAACCGGTACGGACTGAGTGATAAGCGACAAATCTATCACTTGTGATTCTTCGGGTTCTTGGGATTGTTGTTGCTCTTTGCAACCGCAAGCACCGACAACAACCGACAATAGAATGATTGATATAAAATATACTTTTCTCATAAGGCTTAAAAAGACACTAACGATCACTCTCCTATTGTTGCAAGCTTTTACGACAACGACTATCTCTATTTGAGATAGTCGTTAAGATTTACGATATTGAAGGCATTGTAGTACTTGTCCATATTGTGTTCAATACGCATAAGCACTACTTCTTCAGCATTGATGCCGAGACGATTGAGGTTGTCGTAGAGTGTTTGGCGAGCCACTAATGCCTCGGGCTTCTGCCAGATATAACGGCATCCTGTCATCACGAGCCACAATTGACGTTCCGGTGTGCAGTCTTTGAGGTCTTTGCCGACCTCATCGCCATGAAGCCATTTTTTCCAGCGGTTTGACTCGTAAACGAGTTGCCACAGCACTTTGGTCATGTTGCTGAGCTGTGCCACTTTGCCTTCTGCAAATTGTTTTTTCTCTTCTTCTTCCAGTTCGGCGAGTGCTTCATATTCGTTCATAGTGAACTCGGGACCTACATTGGCGGCACCCATACCTGCCTTGGGATAGTCTTCAGGATTGTCCACATCGTCGGAATAGTGACCTTTGATATAACTGCCATAAGGACGCACTTTAGCTGTCAGTTTGCGTGCCACGTCGGCATCGAAGAAAGTGGTATGCAGGTCGGTGCCTACTTTACCCACGATGAAACATGGCCAGATATCATCGAGTCCCACTTCATGCAAACCTTCTTTCAGTCCTTTGAGGAAAGTGTCGAAGGTTTTGTCGTCAGCCAGACCGCCGTGCACTTCTTCGGTACCCACCTCATAGGAGATAGGAGGCAGACCATGCGATTTACGGAAGTTCTCGGCATGAAGGATAAGTTCTACGGTACGTTTTACGACAACGTGGATATTTATGATTTGTCCTTTGGGCAGGAAAATGTCAACAGTAGGGTCCACGTGAATCAAGTCGTATCCGGCGAGGATAGCGGCTTCATAGCTTTCTTTGACGCCTTGCATGGCGCGTTCGGTGTCCCAGCGCTCGATAGACTGTTTGTCTTTGAGCCATGGTCCGCCGTGGTCGATAGCCACTACGTAGGGTCCGGTGTAATGCACAGCAGCAGCCTCGCGAGCCAGAATTTTAGTGAACTCAGCCTGTGTCATGCCGGTGTAGCCACCGTCGCAGTCCACCTGGTTGAGGGTAGTAGCGAAATAAATAGGCGAGTTGTTGCGCTTGGCTGCACGGAACGATGCCTTGATTACTGACAAGGAGTTGGGGCAAGCTGCAAAGAGTGTCGAAACGGGTGATACTTTAGAGCAGAATTCTCTGCAGAAAGCCAACTATATTTGGGAGCATTATGGCTTGGATTGTATCGCAGATGATACAGGTTTAGAGGTATTTGCTTTAGGTGGTGCTCCCGGAGTGTATTCTGCTCGTTATGCAGGTAAAGAGCATGACTTTATTGCCAACCGAAAAAAACTTTTTAGAGAACTGAACGGGATAGATATGCGCTCGGCGCAATTCCGGACGGTGATAACACTTATTCGCGGCGGCATTATCAAACAAGTGGAAGGAGTGGTGGAAGGCACAATCACAACAGAAGAACGTGGCGAGAGCGGTTTCGGTTATGATAGTATGTTTGTCCCCAAAGGTGAAACACGCTCTTTTGGCGAGATGACTGCTGATGAAAAAGCGGCTATCAGTCATCGTAAACGAGCATTGGAAGCATTATGCAAAATATTATAAAATAGATATGAAGAGGTGGTTAACAATATTATTCTCTGTACTAACTGTAAGTGTGTTCGCCCAGTTGCCTATGGGAGGTTGGAAAATGCACTATTCATACAACGCTGTCAAGCAAGTAGAGCAGTCTGCTCGGCGTGTGTATGCATTGTGTGAAGGTTCGCTTTATGCTGTTGATAAAGAAGATGGCGAAATAAGTTTCTATAACAAACTGACAGGATTGAATGGTGCCAACATAGTTAGAATTAAATATGCCGAGCAGCAAAAAACCTTGATTATCCTTTATGGTGATGGTAATATAGATTTGCTTTACGATAATGATGATATTGATAATATTGTTGATTTATATATTACGCAATCCAGTGTTAACAAGGCAGTGAATGATGTTGTTGTGAATGGTGCTAAAGCATATTTGGCAATGGATTTTGGAATTTTGGTGGTGAATTTGGAGAAAAAGGAAATTTCTGAAACATATTATATAGGCCCTGATGCAACAGCCATACCGATACAGTCCATAACTATAAAACATGATAGTTTGTACGCTTTGTCGGATGATGTGCTTTATGCCGTTTGTATGAAGGACAATATGGTTGATTATTCTTATTGGAAAACACGCTCCTTGCTTCCTGGCAGTGGTCAAGCGACTCACATTGAAGCTACTAACGAATATCTCTACCTTTTGCGTGATAGTTTACTATATCGTCAGAAAGGCAACCTGACATGGCAACCCTTGCTTAAGGAAGCGAAATTGACACATCTTCGTTCACAACAAAATCAGCTGTTAGCCACCTCCACATGGAGTAACTATGTGATTGACGATGAAAACGGGGTGGATACTATCAATATATTTTATTATGCGTTTGATATACTCTATGATGCCTCTTATCATAATTATTGGTTTGCGTATGGTGCTAATGGTTTAGGTAAATTCATCACAGAGACAAACACTTTTGATGTGTATAATCCTTCCGGTCCGTTGGTGAATATACCCTATCGTATGCGCATCTTTGGCGACAAGTTGTATGTACTACCCGGAGGCAGGTGGGCAGTGCAGTATAGTAGAGCGGGAAATGTAATGATGTATGAAAACGGGGAATGGGAGAACATAAGATATGAGCAGATTGTTGAAAAAACCGGCACAGAAGCATTTGATTTTATGAATGTAGCGGTTGATCCGAAAGATGCAAATCACTTCTATGTAACCTCTTATGGAACCGGACTCTATGAATTCCGCAACAACGAATTGGTTAGACGATTGACAGGCGAGAATAGTAATATTGCTTCTTCTAACACGGACTATGATCACTATACCCGTTTGGATGGAGCTATTTATGACGAAAATAATTATTTATGGTTTATGTCGGCGGGCGGAAAAGAAGCCAACCTTTTTGTAATGGAGAATAATACTACGATTTATCAATTGAATTTGAAGGATGCCCAAGGCTATAAACAAACTATCTATACTCCGATGGAGTTGATTATAGACAGCCGTAATAGTAATCACAAATGGATTGTAATGGGACGCTATATGCCTTGTGTGGCTTTATTTGATGATAATGGCACGCCTCTTACAGCTACTGATGATAAAACTTATATTCGTAAAACGTTTCAAGATCAGCGCGGCTCGGAAATAACTCCGCTTGCCTATTATAGTGTGGCTCAAGATTTAGAGGGGAGTCTATGGATAGGAACCGATGATGGAATTATTATTATTCCATCGTCAACGGACTTTCGCACTTCTAATGCCTGCGAAAGAATGATTATTTATCGTACCGATGGTTCTTCATTGGGTGATTATCTGCTAACAGGTGAAAAAATAAATGCAATTGCAGTAGATGGGGCAAACAGAAAGTGGATTGGAACAGAAACTTCTGGCGTGTATTTATTTGAAGAAACTACTGATGTAAACGGACTTCGTACTGTAGAGGAGATTCATCATTTCATTTCTGATAATTCGCCGCTTCCATCTAACAATATTCTTTCCATTGCCATTCATCCCCGTACAGGCGAAGTGTTCATGGGAACGGATGCTGGGCTTGTGTCATATCAAAGTAATGCCACTGAGGCAGCAGAGGACTTGTCAAATGTATATGCCTATCCAAACCCTGTTCGAGAAGATTTTATAGGACTGATCACGATAGCAGGTTTGATGGATAACTCCACTATCAACATCACGGATGTGCATGGAGAATTGGTAGCTCGTACGTCTTCCTTAGGTGGTACTGCCACATGGGATGGGTGTGATGGACGTGGGGTGCGAGTGCGCACGGGTGTTTATATGGCTCAATGTGTGTCTCAGGATGGTAAACAATATGCTTTGGTTAAAATATTGGTTGTAAACTGAATAATTTTGTGAGGAATCTAAAGCATTATATTCTTTTTGGGGTAGCCCTTTCTTTCTGGGCTACTATTTGTTTTGTACTTCCTGATTTTTTAGACAATCCGGTTAGCAGTTTTTCGGTAGGGGTACATGTTGCAATATATGTTATTGCCATCGGCATTATGAATATGCTCATATTGCTGGCAATGGCTCTTAATCGCTATGTTTTTGCTGTGCTGTTGATTCCTTATGCAGTTTTAGGTGCTATTATTTCATATTATCGTGTGGCATATCATGCCACAATCACACCTGCAGTTATTGATGCTACACTACATACAAATTTAGGCACAATAGCGGGTGTGGTTTCTTGGCAACTGGTATTCTATATCTTATTCAATCTTTTAATTACTATTGCATTTATTAATTGGAGATTTCGCTTGCCAATAGATGAGAAATGGAGTAAACATAGTTATAAACTAATTGTTTTTTTGTTGCTTTTTTTGTTTTCGTGTGGATATTACGGTATAGATGCTCGTTTGAATAAGGCGTTGAATCAACGTTATCCGATGAATGTTTTGTATAGCATGACAGAATATTTTCATTTTCTAAATGAGCGTGGAAGTGATAAATTATTGACGGATGTGTCTTATGATTTCTATCCCGATTCTCTAAATGTAATTGTTATATTAGGGGAGTCGACTCGTGCAGATCATCTTTCTTTGAATGGGTACCACCGCCAGACGATGCCTCGGCTTGAAAATAATGAAAATGTAGTTTCGCTTCCAAATATTTATTCTCAATATTCTTATACTGCTGCTTCTGTACCTCATATTTTTACCTGCGCAGATAGTGTTTCACCGGAACTGGCATATCTGCGTCATTCCTTTATAGTTAATTATAAACAACAGGGTTATTTTTCTGCTTGGATTTCCAATCAAGACTATGGTCGAACCTATATGACCTTTATTCAAGAGACGGATACTGCCATTTTTCCAAATGCCTCGAAATCAGTATTTGTATATGACACATGGAATGACATGGAATTATTGCCCTATTTGGACAGTTTAATTATTCGTAAGTCAAATAAAAATTTATATATTCTGCATACAATAGGTTCGCATTGGTATTATAATTTGCATGTACCCGATTCTCTATTACAATATTTGCCGTTGACAAATAATCGTGTGATTACTTCTAATACTGTAGAACAAGTGGTGAATTCGTATGACAATACCATTCTTGCTATAGATGTTTTTTTAGATGAATTGACTCATCGTTTCAAAGACACCCCTGCTATCTTGCTTTATATTTCGGATCATGGAGAGTCATTAGGCGAGGAGGGGCATTTCCTACATGCCAATTATGAAGAAACTAAATATCCCGCAGCCTTGGTTTGGTATTCCGATAAGTATGAAACCATGTATCCCGAAAAAATTAAAGCATTGAAAAGAAACAGAATTCGGCGATACCGAACCGACTATTTTTTTCCCTCAGTACTTTCTGCTGCCGGTATGTGCTATGAGCAACAAAAAGATTTAGATATTTTCTCAACATTATCTATAGATGAATAATCAACGCATACTATGGGTAGATTATGCACGTGCTTTTTCAGTTCTATGCGTTATACTCTATCACACTCAATTACCTGCACCTTTTTCAGCATTGAGTTATTTTCTTTGTTTGCCGATATTCTTTTTTTGTGCTGGCTTTCTTCATCATAGTTCTTCTTTTTCTTGTTTTTTGAAGAAACGAATGGTACGTCTTCTTATCCCTTATGTTATTTTTGGTATAATAGCCTATCTACTTTGGCTTGTGACGCGTCATTATGGGGAAGATGCTGCATCTATATCTTCTTGGTGGCGGCCATTGGCAGGTATGTTGTATGGAACCTCGGATAGATTACTCCATAATCGACCATTATGGTTTCTAACCGCTTTGTTTTCATTAGAGTTAGTTTATAACTTGTTAGATAAAATATCAAAAAAGTATATCAAATGGGCTGCAATTATGATTTTACTTTTGACAGGGTGGTTAAATAGTAAATATTGTCCTATAATTCTTCCTTGGGGAATAGGTGCCGCTTCGGTGATGTTGATTTTTTATGCAATAGTTGATGCGATAAAAGAGCGATTGTTATTTTTACCGGTTCCTACTCTTGTTCTACTTTTGTTGATGGGTATATTTGCTACTGCAGTTTCCTTTTATTTCAATCCACATATAAAGATTTCATACAACCAGTTTGGCAATATGTTTTTCTTTTTGTTGGGAGTGACAGGAGTGATAGCATTATGGATGTCAATCAGTATGCTTCTTGCCCGGCTACCTGTGCATCTACGCTTTCTGCAATTTATTGGCAGCAATACACTTACCATTTTATGCTTGCATATGCCATTATTCTCAATTATTAAGGGAATAACGTATTTTATATTTCATCTGCCATTGTCTATATATCAAACAGTAACAGGCTCCCTGCTACTGTTTGTAGGTAGTTTGATACTCTTGCTACCCATATGTTGGTTATTGAAAAAATATGCCCAATGGCTTGTTGGCCATTAATGACCATCTTCCTTATCTAATAAGTTTAACCCGTTTGCGGAATTATAAAGTAAAAAATGTTCTATTTTTCCTCAAAAAACTCACTCCTTTTTTTTGAAAAAAAGTGCACCTTCACAGCACCTATCGTGCGGACAGCGTGCGGACATCGTGCATACTTTGAGGTATAACATTCTTATTATATGAATGTTATGGGCAAAAAAAAAGGTTGTTTTTACCCTATGCCTACAAAAAAATCAATCAAAAAATGTTCAATTTTTCCTCAACGGGTAATCTCCTCAATCTTTTCTCATGACGGATGTGTTGCTAATTCCGTCAATGGATAAGTTTAAGAAACTCTTCACGTGTTTCTTGCCGATTGAAGGCCCCTGTAAAGTCTGAAGTGACTGTCATCGCATGTTGTTTCTGAACACCACGCATTTGCATACATAAGTGTTCGGCTTCTACTACTACCATTACACCTAAAGGATTAAGTGTTTCCTGAATGCATTCTTTGATTTGCGTGGTCATGCGTTCTTGTATCTGCAAACGTCGGGCAAACACATCTACTACCCGGGCTATTTTGCTCAAACCTGTTACTTTTCCATTGGGAATATAGGCCACATGCACTTTGCCGAAGAAAGGAAGAATATGATGTTCACAAAGCGAATAGAAGTCAATATCCTTAACTACAACCATTTGCCGGTAATCATCTTCAAACAAGGCACTCGCCAAAATTGCTTTAGGGTCCTCATGATATCCTTTAGTGAGAAATTGCATTGCTTTTCCTACACGTTGCGGAGTTCTTCTAAGACCTTCACGAGTGGGGTCTTCGCCAATTAAAAGCAGGTTTTTTTCTATCAATTGAGCAATCTGCTGTGTTTTATCTTCTAAAGGTGTGAATGATTGCAAATCCATAAATGAGAATAATAAATCAAAAATAATTGATTATTGCAAAACCGTTATTTGATCACGAACAACATAAGTGTTGCCCTGCAATTCGGGTAGGGCCTTGATGACTTCCTCTTTTAGCAACAAAGCTTCAGCTTGTGTACGGAAATTGCCAAGTCTAACTTTCCAAAATGGAGGATTGTAGAGCACATATACTTCTGTTTCAAGCGAAGATTTCTCCACTATTTTTTGTATGCGGAAAGCTTCAGTCTTTGCAGTTTGTTGTTTGTTGCTACTAAACACTTGAACCCGATAACCTTGTATTTGCACCTCTTCCCGTACCACTCCCTCTTCTTTGTCTTTTAGCAGACGATAAACGGTTTCATCTCCGAAGAATTGCACGTTTTCTTGCATATCTTCCATGATTTTAGGCCGTTGATGTTGCGGAACAGAAAGCAGCTGTACACTATCATTTACGGTCTGTTCAACGGCAATGCTATCGTCTGCCCAGGTAAAGATGGTGGGCATTAAGGATAAAAGTAAAATCAATTTCTTCATAGGCATTGTTTTAAGTTTTAATACAAAGAGTGTGCCGTTCATCAAATGAGTTTAATACCTGAATGAGGAACCACCGACAAATTCGCGCAGCAATGATGTTGGTGGGATTTCTTTTTCCGGTATGCTGACAAAGTATTGTAGAAAGTGCTTGAGTCGGTATGCCTCTGTGTATTCATCACAAGACTTAGGAACCTCGTCTAATATTTGTTCAGCATGGCGTTTCAATACGGCCAGTTCAAATAGTAGTGCTGAATTAAACATTACATCGGCATTCTCTTGATAGGGGTAAATCCATTTTTCTTCACCTCGGCGAACACTACCCACACGGGCTATGGTTTGTTGAGCCGAATAGTTGCGGTAGCGATAGTCGCGAACAATACGCCGGATAAGACGTGTGTCGGTGGTGGGAATCCAATTGTGGTTATCAAGATTGATGGTGGTAAGAGCACTGACGTAAATTCTGAATGTTTCCTCACGTGGAATATTGGGAATCAAATTGGGGTTTAGGGCATGAATACCCTCAAGAATGATGATATTATCATCTTCAATTCTGAGTTTATTGCCTAAAAAATAGCGTTTCCCATCTTCGAAATTGAAAGTAGGTAAGCTGATTTCTTTGCCTTGCAAGAGTTCTTCCAGTTGTTGACGAAAGAGAGGAAGATCAATGGCATTCAAATCTTCAAAATCATAGTCACCGTTTTCATCCAAAGGAGTGTCTTCTCGATTTACAAAGTAATTATCCATTGAGATAGTGACAGGTGTTACCCCATTTACCCTAAGCTGTATTGCCAATCGTTTGGAGAAGGTGGTTTTGCCTGATGAAGAAGGACCTGAGATAAGCACAAACTTAGGTCTGCCGCTTACACGATGGGTAATCATATCGGCTATTTGTGATATTTTCTTTTCTTGCAGAGCCTCACTAAGTTTGATAATGTCAAAGGTTTTATTTTTGCGGCTGGCATTGTTAAGATCGGCTACATTATTTACTTTCATCAGGTGATTCCAACGGATATATTCGTTAAAAATATCAAACATCTTGTCTTGTTCCACTTTATCTTCCAAACGGCATGGATCTTTCCGACATGGAATACGCATTAGTATGCCGTCATGATAGGGCTCAATGTCGAAGATATTGATATAGCTGGTGCTGGGCATGAGAACACCATTATAATAATCGATATATTCAGTTCCGTCATCTTTGAGCATGCGGAAGTAGCGGCTATAAGGTTCACCAAGGGTTTGAAACAAATTACTCTCATCGTTGTTGCTTTCTTTGAATAGCTGCATTACCTCTTTGGTTTGCTTTTCTTCGTTAATGATAGGGCGATTTTCTTTAATGATAATAAGCATACGCTCTTTAATGGCGGCAATTATCTCATGAGTGAGTACCATTGGAGTAAGTTTTCCGTCATCATTATGGCGAAGAATACGGCAATAGTATCCTTTACAGATAGGATGTTCTATGCGCAGATCGCAATCCGGATAAAGTTCTCGTATAGCGCACCCCATTACCATAGTGAGTGTTCTGACATATACACGCATACCGCTTGAGCAGGTTATATCCAAGAACTCAATATCTTTGGGCTTGTAAACAAAAAAATTGAGATCTTCAACTTTGTAGTTGATGCGCGCAGCAACTACAGGATACTGCAATTGAATGTTCAATTTTTTGCAAATTTCCAAAGCGGAACTGCCACGAGGTACACTGTGATAAGACTGTGTGTTCTTGCAGAAAATGGTAACGGTGTTTTGCATATTATACTAAGTTTTTTTGATTTATTTCTGTCAAATATGCCTGCAAAGTTACAAATAATAATTCAATTGTTCAATTATAGGTTGTTTTCTTTGCAGAAGTCTGAGTATTCTTGTTCTGTAAATCGGCTCAATAGGAGATTTAGATTTTCTTCGGTAATGCAAATAATGCGCGCACTTAAATTTTGTAATATGCTTGAAACATTTACATCTTCTCGAATAATATCTTTATACCAAACGGCCTCGTCGTAACTTTCCATTCCTTCTATCCGAAGAGCCTTTCCTGTATTGCCGAAAATAGGCATTGGCTTGAGTTCAAAGTCTTTAACAAGAAAACGTGAAAAATTGAATAGAGCCACTTCAAAGAGCAATTGATTGAGATCTGCTTCATCATTATCGGTGACCAATAGTACTACAGAAGGTATCTTTTTTTCTATGGAGAAACTGATTTCTTCGGTTGTAGTATCTGTATCGGCAGTAAATTCCCCACGCTTGTCTAAAAGCGAAGAGGCACCTATGTCTCCTGTTTGACTTTCCATTCCTTGATTCATCATGGCAAGCATATCTTTTGCCATAGCGCCGTTCTCACTTTCAGGGTAGCGTTCCACCATTTCTTGCAAAGCTGCAATAAAGGGTTCCTGCCCCTCGGTGCGTGCAATGGCTATTGCGTTGAGGAAAAGAAAACGCGGCATCAGTTTGCTACTGCTTAGATTCTCTTCTGCATAACGTTTGTTGAATTTAACTTGTGCATAGTCGCCTTGAAGATAGGAGGCATAGGTGGCTTCGTAGAGTGAGTCTTGTTCTGCTTGCATACGACTGATTCTTTCAAAGTAGTCAGGTTGAGACAGAATTCTTGCCGGTTCGGAATCAGAAAAATCTTGTAAAATTTGTTTTCTAACTGCCTCCGCATTGAGTTTATCCTGTTTTCGCATGTGTTGCAGGTAGCGAACAAAAAGTAGTTCTGCTCCTCGTTGGTCGTTTGGAAAACGACGAGCAAATTCTTCTTCCGTTTGTTGAGCGTTTAGTTCGTCTTCCAACTTGTCTCGATAGATACCTACCATCTGATAAAGTGCATCTGCTATTTGGGCATTGCTCACTGCAATATCTTCATCAGTTTTAGGTATCTGCTGAAGATAATATTGTGGGTCTTTGTTATCAGTTACAAGATTATTGGACGACGTTTCTCTTGTTTCTCCTTCTACACTATCATTTTCAACATAATTTTCATTACTTTCTTCTGAAGTAAAATTGCTTGATAGTGTTTTTATTTGACGACGCCAATTGTCTTCCAATTTTCGATTGCCCCATCTGCGATTAAAGTCTTGTTTCCCGCTTTTGAGTAGTTGGGCATTATAGAAGTACCAATTTGCTTTAGCACCTCCACCTCCTAACATATTGCGTGTATCTACACTTGTTTGTTCGTTGTTCATGGCTTCCCGTTCAGCTAAAAGTTGCCGTTCCGCTTCTTCTTTCTCTGCTTGTTCCAAGTCGGCTATAAGTTTTTCCACTATCTTGAGTTGTTCCTCTTCTGACAATTTGCTGAGGCGTTGCAAACTATCTTGTAGGGTGACAATGTTTTCTTGCAAAACCAATTCATCTAATGTTTCCGACAAACGTCTCACACGTTGATAATCGTCGTGTTCAATGGAGATGATGCCGGCTGCTTCACTATAGTAGGGGGCTGCTTTTTGATAATTCTTTTTTGTGTAGTAAAGGTCGGCTGCTTGAATGAGAATAGTGGCCTTTTGTGCTCCGCCTGTAACACTTTTTTCAATGGCAAGATCATAATACATCAAAGCACCTGTCGTATCCTGTTTTTCGAGCAAAATATCCCCGGCTGCCCCGTAAATATAATCCAGCCGATTTTTGTTTTTGGGTTGTTTTGCCATTTTGTCAAGTGCCTTGATGTCTCCCGATAATTTGGTTCTCATCAGACGGGCATTGAAATCCATTTCAGCAGGAGGGCTTTTGCGTATTACTTTCTTGAGCATATCTACAGCCGCTTGTTTGTCGTTTTCCGCTGCATAGATTTGTCCTAAAATGAAGTAGTAGCGAAGTTGTTGTTCTCTGCGTTCATCAGGAAGAGCTTTTTTCAAAAGAGGAACGGCATCTGTGTACTGCTTGTTTTTTAGCTTTAAATCAGCAAAGGTTGCACTATATAGCCAACGGTTTTTCCGAGAGATATCATCAGGATTGATTTTTGCCATCAACTCTTCAGCTTCATACAACCATCCCATCTCTCCGTAGGCTCTCACTACCCAAAGTTGACATTGGGCCACCATATCTTTGTCATAGCTATAGTGGCGAATGATGTAGTTGAATGTGCCCACTGCCCCTAAAAAATCACCCTTATGAAATTCTGCTTTGCCTAACAATAGCCAAGCGTCATCCATATGGCGGTTGTATTCTTCCTGGGCCATAAAAGCTTTGTATTTAGGGTCGCCTCTTCGCTTTGGATCGGGCTTTGGCTTAACCTTTATAGAGTGAAGCTTAATGCATTTCCTACATTTCTCTATTGTTCGATCCATCTCTGAAGTAGCTGCCTGAGCTGCTTCGTGATGGCTGACACTATAGAGAGGAAGTATGGAAGAATAGTCGTCTTCGGCGGCTTTGTCAATGGCGTTGAGACCATCTATGTAAGAATTATTGCCATTATAGTAGATGTTGTAACGAGTGGTCATAGCATGATAATTTCGACTCGCCCAAGTGTTCTTCTGCGTAGAACATGCTGTTGTTGCCAATAGTACTGCTATTGACAACAACGAAATTATTATACGCAGTTGATTCTTCATTATCTACTATTACCCGGTGGCGGAATAAAAAATGTTCTATTTTTCCTCAAAAAAACGTAGCGGACTTTTAGCGGACATATAGCGGACATGTAGCGGACATGGTAAGCCTTAAAAAAATCAAAAAATGTTCTATTTTTCCTCAACTTTCACAAAGTCTTTTGAAGAACCGCGTAAGGACATCGTAAGCTTTCATAATTTTTGCAAAATGTTCTGTTCTTCTCGCTTCTACATTCATATCATACTCATTTCACAACTAAAGCGTATCATTTAATTCCGCCAACGAGTTACTATTCTAATTGCTATACAAACCTATATACGCATTGGTGAAAATAAATTTCTCCAGGGCGCAAAACGGGTGAGGGGAAGGAGGCAATATTGGGCGAATTCGGGAAATTTTGTGCTTCCAAACAAACAGCTGTCTGTACATCATATTCTCTGCCGCTTTTACCCATGTTTTTTTCTATCCAATTGCCGGTATATACTTGCAAACCGGGCATGGTGGTCCAAACTTCCATGGTTCTGCCGTCAGCACTAACAATGGCTGCCAATTCCGGTTTTTTCTTTCCTTCTGATTTGTGAAGCACAAAGTTGTTGTCAATTCCTCTTCCGGAAGCAAAGAAGGGGTCGTCTATACGACTTCCAATGATTTGTGGTTCACGAAAATCCATAGGAGTATTGTCCACTGGGGCAATTTCTCCGGTAGGGCAAGCTGTGTCATCAAAAGGTGTGTATTCATCGGCAAAAACCTGCAAAACATGATCGCGCACATCTCCTTCTCCTTCCCCTTTGAGGTTGAAGTAGGCATGATTGGTGAAGCCAACGATAGTGGGTTTGTCAGTTTTGGCTTCGTAACTTATCTCCAAGGCATTGTCCAGAGTGAGATTATAGGTTACATACACATCCAAATTTCCGGGATAGTTTTCTTCGCCATCTTTAGAACGGTAGTGGAGACTGACACTATGTTTGGTTTGACCCACAACTTCCCATACTTTTTCGTTAAAACCTATGTTTCCTCCATGAAGATGGTTAGTGCCGTTATTCACGGCCAACTGATACTGCTTTCCGTCAAGTTCAAAACGACCGTCTTTGATACGGTTGGCATATCGGCCAATCACAGCATTGAAATATGTTTCTTTTTCTTGCCACTCTTTAAGCGTGGAGAAACCAAGCACTACATCAGCCAATTTTCCGTCCTTGTCGGGAGCATAGAGTGATACAATTTTAGCACCATAATTAGTGATTTGAGCTATCATCCCGTTAGGATTACGAAGAGTGAAAAGCCCGATGCGCTTGCCTTGCTTGAAGTCTTGAAAATGTTCTTCTTGTATCATGGCAGTAGTGATTATTCAATTTTGCGAGCACCATCGCTTATTTCTGCAATGTAGAAGTCAGCTTGAATACCGGTTTTTTCTTTATAGGCATTACCCACTTTTTCGATAAATGTTGGGATGGCTTCATCTTTAACCAATGAAACCGTGCACCCGCCGAATCCTCCACCGGTCATACGGGAACCGATAACGCCGTCTATTTTCCATGCTTCCTCTGCCAACGTGTCCAAGTGCAGTCCGGTTACTTCATAATCGTCACGCAGTGAAACATGTGACTGACACATCAAACGACCAAATGTTTCAATATCACCCTTTTGCAGAGCAGCGACAGCATCGGTGGTGCGTTGTACTTCACCCACCACGTGACGGGCTCTTTTGTGGGCAATGGGGTCGGTGATTGCAGATTCTATTTGTTCAAATTCAGCTTCAGTTAGTTCGGCGAGATTTTTAAGTTCAGGGCGAACTGTTCGGAGTTGTTTTAGAGCTAATTGGCATTGTGCTACACGGTCATTGTAAGCACCTGAATCCAACTTATGCGGTGAGTGCGTGTTGCTGATTACTACTTTAACACCTTCCAGTTTTACGGGTACTAATTTAAACTCCATTGTATCACAATTGAGAAAAATAGCATGATCCTTCTTTCCTTGTGCTGAAGCGAATTGGTCCATTATGCCGCAATTGACACCGGCAAACTCATGTTCGGATGCTTGACCTATGAGTGCTAACTCAGTGCGGTCATAGCCGGTTCCTAAGATTTCATTAAAAGCATAGGCGGTCACCACCTCCAAGGCAGCTGATGATGACAAACCTGCACCTGCCGGCACGTTACCCCAAATGAGGATATCAAATCCTTGTTCCAGTTGATGTCCTTTTTTAATGAATTGTGCAATACACCCCAAAGGATAGTTTACCCAATGGTTCTTGGGCAGCGGTGTGGTGAGCTGATTAAATTGCAATTCAGTTACTTCAGGCATATTAAGTGATTTAAACCGGAGAAGTTTGTCGGCATTTTTTGCCAATAATAAATAAGTTCCGAAACTTAATGCGCAAGGAAAAACAAATCCTCCGTTATAATCGGTGTGCTCACCAATTAAATTTACACGACCCGGCGAGAAATAAATAGCCTCTGCTTCATGCTTGTAGGCCTCTTTAAAAGCCGCTTTCAATTCTCTAATTTCCATAAAATATAGATTTAAAGTTAATATGTTTTTTGTTAATTTCCTAAAACAAACTCAGTTTTTCGGCTGATTGTAGCTTGAAACTCTTTTAAATAGAAGGGATCAAAATATGCCAAATCAGCAATGCGGTTTTGTTGAAAGGCTTCTTCTGCCAACACACCCATTGTTTGTGCATCGGCTTCAATGTTCTCAATGAACTTTGCATTATGATGTTGAAGCACGTCTTTACATTTTGTGGAGCCATTTCCTACAAAATAGATGAGATGTTCATTTAATTCATTTGCAAAACTTTGTTTGTCAATCACCTTTGGCTCTATCTCTGTTAGCCGTTCTAATTGCTTGTTATACAATGCACAATATACTTCCATTCTTCGCGCATCAATCATCGGGCAAAGAAGAGAATTATCTGGTATCATTCTAATAGCGGCGGCTGCCACTATTTGCAGGGTATCAATAGGAAGAAGGGGGATATTTAATCCATAACAAAGACCTTTGGCAGTGGCAGTGCCAATTCTCAAACCTGTGTAACTACCAGGACCTTGGCTGAGTGCCACGGCATCCAAATGTAAACCGTCAGTTCGCAGTAAATTCAGCAAAGTGTCAATAAACAACGGCAAATCATGAGCATGATTTCCATCATTGTTATGCTGCTCATATAGCAATTTGCCATTGCATGTAATGGCTGCTGAACAACGGTGAGTGGATGTTTCAATATTGAGAATAACCATGTACGCAAACTAACAGGCGCAAAGATACAACTTTTTCGTCAATCTGCAAAATCCTAGTTATTTTCTTTTTCTTCATCGATTATGGGTATTTCTTTTTCTCTATCTAACGCCTCTTTGAGATAGTCATGTTCGAAAGCACCTCGTTTTTCGCGATAGCGGACGAGAGAGGAATTGCTCAGCCATGTGATATATCCGCCTCTGACGCCGGCATCGTAAAGTCCTTCAATCTCTTTTTGAATGTTATCTGCATCATAAGCAATACCATTGGGGTCAACGTAGCGGAGTACATGATATGATTGAATCCAAGTACGCATTTGGGCGGGTGTAGGACATTCAGCTTGTCGACCTAAAGCTTTGGTTCCCCATATTTTAAGTGTGGCGTAGGGATTGTTCCATGGTTTTGCCATTCCGCCATAACCGGCAGCAAAATGGTCAGGATAGGGCATGCCGCAGATGACATCTGCCACATTGCTCATTGCAGGCCAATATTGTCCGTAAGGAGATGTATAACCTTTGTTCGTTGTTTCTCCGAATACATCCACTGATACATAGGCTCTAACTGCGTGAATCTCATCGCATGCATATTGCACAAATCGTTGGATGGCTTGAACTTTTGTTTCGTTGTATTGGTTGTGGTAATCAATACTATCTTCAATGCTTTGCATTTTATCAGGAAAACGTACATAGTCGAAGTTGATTTCATTCAGATGGAATTTACGGACACATTCTTTGGCTAATTCCACATTGAATTGCCAAACCCGTCTGTCATAGGCACTGGGCCAATAGGCCTTGTTGTGAAAAAACGGTTCACCTGTTTTGCGCGAAGTGATGGCACAATCAGGATTGTCTTTCACGAAATAGGAATCCTTAAAACATGTAATTCGTCCAATGATATAGAAACCTTCTTCGTGTAGTCGTTTACATGCGTATTCATACATCTTTTCCTTGTTTTTTCCTGCCCATTTGAAGTTAGTGGGTGAATAGCGTTCCATTGCTTCGGCTTTAAAGGCAGGACACTCGTTGTCTTTCATATCAAGAACGAAGGCGTTGATTTTGGTTTGTTTGGCAAGGTCAATGAAAGAATCAATTTTTCCTATCACAGCAGGAGAGATATTAAGGTATAGAGTATAGCACTCATCCGGCATCGGATTGTCGGTGAATACTGGTTTTTCTACCGGATAAAAATCACATCCTAATGCCTCTCCGCCACCATAAGGATTGCGTACTTCAGCGTGTATTTTGTCATATACTTCTGCTTGGAAAGAAACAGAAGCTTTGTCTTTGTCAAATACAATGTATTTGCCGTAAATATACCCGACTGTATCGTTGCAGGCTATTTTGTAACGATTAACCATGCCATTTGAGTGAAGATAATCATATCCGATTACCTGATAAGCCATCCCTTTTTCTGCCAAACCGCATATATGGGAAGAGAGGGTATCGTCAATGACAGAGGCCGCTGTTCGTACCCAAATACTATCCTCCCGAACACAATCCTCTTTGTTTTCTATGATATCGGATAGAGCCACATATTGTTTTTGTTTGTTATCTGATGAGATACGTATATATTTTTGTTTGTTTTGTTTGCGTATGTCTTCAGTTAGCAGTACAACGGCAGAACCTCGAATAAGAGAGTCGGATTTTATCAACTGTTCATCGGTATTCAAAGTAAAAACAGATACGTAAGGTCGGTTGCCTGCCAAATAACCTTTTTCGCTTATGGGTTGCTTGCAACCGATGAATAAAGTCATGATGATAAACAAAAATGCAATTTTCTTCATAGGAAAAAATCTTCTTAAAAATAGTGTGCAAAGATAACACATTTATTTGTCTTTTTTGCAAAAAATAAAAAAATGTTTGCATAATAAAAAATAATGTTGTACCTTTGCAGCCGCTTTTAAGAAAAGCATCGGGATGTGGCGCAGTCCGGTAGCGCAACGGTCTGGGGGACCGGAGGTCGCAAGTTCAAATCTTGTCATCCCGACAAAAAAAGAGAGAAATGTTTCTCTCTTTTTTTGTCACTATTCTATTGCTTTTCTATTTTTGTTACTTTGCCTGTTTCTGCATATTCCACCATGTTCTTAAATACTTGCTCTAAGCGCCATTTGATGGTGTTGTTCCAAATCTTATCAGAAACAAACAAAGCGAAAAACTTTCCGAATTCCAGATTAAACTCATAGCTGATAAGTGTTTTCTGCGGCGATATGGAATCTAATCGAAAACGAATGTCGGCATTGTTGAGCAGTGAGCCAGAGTAGGTAGCTACCATATAAGGACCATGGTTGACGGTAACCAGATGTCGGTTAGGAAACATTTTGCTACCCAATACGTAAATGTCAAGCGTTTGGTCGCCTGTGCGTGTGATAGGGTCGTAAGTGGCACCGGCATATCGGATGCCTACTGCATTTTTCCCGTTATCATCGGTGTCGCTGCCATCTCCTTCAGTATTGAGATATACCCATTGAAACAAGGAGTCCGAATTGGTTTGAAACTGATAGAAAAACTTGTCGATTATTTTTTGAAAATGTACCGAAGAACAGTTAACCAGAGAGTCTAACTGAACATACCTGAGTTGGGGGCGTGCTGCTTCTGTATGGCTATAAATAAGTACCAATACAGTGAGTAACAATAAAAGTTTTTTCATAAGAATCTTGCAATTGCGGCTGCAAAGGTACAAATATTTATTTTAATATGAAAATGAATTCATTGGCAAATTAATGCCTGATGTTTAACTCAATGGGCATTTTCCACATAAAAATAATTTTGTATGTTCAAAAAATCGGGGCAGAACACATGAAAACCTTATGGGGCACTCTATCATAACCCGTTGGCGAAATACAAGTAAAAAATGTTCAATTTTTCCTCAAAAAAATCACTTCGATTTTTCGAAAAAAGAGCACCTTTTTAGCGGACATACAGCGGACATACAGCGGACATCGTGCATACTTTGAGGTATAACGTTCTTATTATATGCACGTTATCGACATAAAAATGACTGTTTTTCATCTCTATCTACAAAAAGTTCAACCGAAAAATGTTCAATTTTTCTTCAAATATTCATAAAGAACTTCAAAAGGACTTCGTAAACCTTTGAAGTCTAATCTAAAATGTTCAAAATGTCCATATCTGGATTTCTTCAGTTGGCTTGATATGGAAAAAATATCATGATATTTGTGTTATTACAAAAAATGTTTTATCTTTGCAACGTGAAAGTAAAAGTATATAAAGCAATAATAATATAAACAGTAAACTTATGATTAACTCACAAGACATTAAGAATGGCGTTTGCATCCGCATGGATGGCCGTTTGTATTTTGTAATTGAATTCTTGCATGTAAAGCCCGGTAAAGGCAATACAATTATGCGTGTTAAATTTAAGGATGTTGTGGATGGTCGTGTTTTGGAGCGCCGCTTTAACATCGGTGAAAAGTTGGAAGATGTTCGCGTAGAGCGTCGTCCTTATCAATATCTCTATCAAGAGGGTGCTGATTACATCTTCATGAATCAAGAAACTTACGAGCAGATTCCCATTGCTCATGACTTGATTACTGGTGTTGACTACTTGAAAGAAGGTATGGTGTGCGATGTGGTAAGCGATGCATCTACTGATACCGTTCTGTTTGCCGAGTTGCCTACTAAAGTGGAGTTGCAGATTGTTTACACAGAACCCGGATTGAAGGGTGATACTGCTACCAACACGCTCAAGCCTGCAAAACTTGAAACAGGTGCCGAGATTCGTGTGCCTCTCTTCATTAACGAAGGTGAGATTGTCCGTGTTGATACTCGTGACGGCAGTTATTGCGAGCGTGTAAAAGCCTGAAAGGGCATAAAAATTGATGTACCAAAAGCCTATGATACAATAGGCTTTTGGTATATATAGCAGATTTTAGGTGGCTAACATGGTAATTTTATGTTTAAGGCGACAAAGAAATTGAATAACGGGGTGGCAGTTCCTCAATTGGCACTGGGCACTTGGTTGATTGATGACACTCAAGCGGCAGAGATCATATGCAGTGCTATCAGGTTAGGCTATCGTCATATTGACACGGCTCAGGCTTATGAGAATGAACGAGGAGTAGGAGAAGGGCTGCGGCTATCAGGCATTAAGCGTGAACAGATGTTTGTCACTTCCAAAGTGGCTGCAGAGATAAAATCATACGAGGAGGCGGCTGCGAGTATCGATGAGAGCTTGCGTATTAGCGGATTAGACTATATGGATTTGATGATTATTCACTGTCCGCAGCCGTGGAGTGAATACAATAAGTCCGCTTATCGTTATGAAAAAGAAAATCGGGAAGTTTGGAGCGCTTTGGAAGAGGCTTATGCGGCAGGTAAAGTCAGGGCAATCGGTGTGAGCAACTTCAATGAGCACGATTTAGAGAATCTGTGGGCAACGGCCCATGTGAAACCCATGGTGAACCAAGTGCATTGTCATATAGGGAATACTCCGTTGAGATTGATTGATTTTTGCGAACAGCGAGAGATGCTGATGGAGGCTTATTCACCCGTGGCGCATGGGGAGGCTTTGAAGAATGAACGCCTTGCCCGTATGGCAGAGAAATATGGGGTTAGTATAGCTCAACTCTGTATTCGCTATTGTTTGCAGTTGGGCATGATTGCGCTGCCAAAAACCACCAACCCCGAGCATTTGCGTCAAAATGCAGATGTCAATTTTGAAATATCCGACGATGATATGATGTGTTTGAAACAGATGTAGAATAATACTCAGAGTGTTAATCTTTGTTTAGAAGAAAGGGAAAGAATTATGTTACGTAGTAAAGAAGAGATTATTAACAACTGGCTTCCTCGCTATACGCAGCGTCCGTTGGAGGAGTTCACCGAACTGATTTTGCTTACCAACTTCAACCATTATGTAGGGTTGTTCGCTCAGGAATTCAGTGTGCCGGTCTTGGGAAAAACAGGAAGTATGCCGAATGCTTCCGCTAATGGAATTACAATTATCAATTTCGGTATCGGAAGTCCCAATGCTGCTTTGATTATGGACCTTCTGCCTGCCATTCATCCGCGGGCTGTCTTGTTCCTCGGTAAGTGTGGCGGACTCCGCGAAAAAAACAGAATTGGTGATTATATTCTCCCTTCTGCAGCCATCCGCGGAGAAGGTACTTCCAACGACTATTTCCCGCCTGAAATACCGGCTCTGCCTGCTTTCAATCTGCTCCGTGCTGCCAGCACTTGCGTCAGGGATTTCGGACATGACTATTGGACAGGTACCGTCTATACCACCAACCGCCGCGTCTGGGAGCATGATGAGTCTTTCCGAGAAAAACTAAAGGCAAGTAAGGCTTATGCCGTTGATATGGAGACGGCTACCCTGTTCAGTGTCGGCTTCCATAATAGTGTACCCACCGGGGCTTTACTGCTGGTGTCTGACAAACCACTTGACCCCGATGGAATAAAAACTTCGGAAGGTGACAAAAAAACAACAGCTGATTTTGCCGAGGAACATCTCAATATCGGTATCCGCACTCTGGAAACCATTCGGGATAATACAATTACTCTTAAGCACCTTAGATTTGATTAAGCCATTTCTTTATGACGACTTATGACGACATCATGCATAGTCTGAAACAGGGGAAATATGCTCCGGTCTATTTCCTTTGTGGAGAAGAACCTTATTATATTGATAAGGTGAGTGATTGGATTGAGCAAAATGTGCTGGATGATATGGCGCGTGAGTTTGATCAGATGGTGGTATATGGGAAGGATTATGAGCGGGATATGTCGCCTATTATTGCGGCTGCAAGGCGATTTCCGATGATGGGCAGACAAGTCATTATCGTCAAAGAAGCACAAAATATAAGAAGGTTTGAACCGCTTGAACTCTATCTTCAGCAGATGATGCCTACCACTATTCTCGTCTTTTGCTATAAATATGGAAAACCTGACGGACGTCTGAAGGTTTTTAAACAGCTGCAGGAAAAAGGCGGGATGATGATGGAGTCGCCCCTCTTAAAGGATTATCAAGTGCCGAAATGGATATTGGATTATATTAGGGAATGGAATCGGCAGAAAGGTCAGCAGGTGACAATTAGCGAGCAGGTGGTGGCATTGTTGGCAGAATATCTGGGCAACGACTTGACGAAGATTGTGAGTGAACTCAAGAAGTTGACGGATGGCAAGCCGGAGGGCGTAAATGAGATAACACCTGAGCTGGTGGAGCGCAATATCGGAATCAGTAAAGACTTTAATATATTTGAGCTCCAAAATGCTTTGCGAGATGGAGATGTGCTGAAAGCAAACCGTATTGTGCGCTACTTTGCCGGTTCAAAACAACATGCCATACAAAAGGAGTTGATTTCCCTGTTTTCATGGTTCCAGAATATCATGATTTACCACTATCTTCCCAATAAGGCGGAACCTGTGGTGGCAAAAACATTAGGCGTGAATCCTTATTTTGTGAAAGACTATGCGGCAGCGGCAAGACGATTCTCTGCTATGAAGACCTTCCGTATCATCGGCTATATGCGGGAGATTGATGCCCGAAGCAAAGGAATCGGAAACAACTCTGCCGATGATTTGGCTCTTTGGCAAGAACTGATATATAAAATATTACATTGAAGCCTCTTAACTTATAACTTCTTATTCCATGAAACGTCTTCTTTTGATAGATGCTTATGCTATGATTTATCGTGCGTATTATGCTTTCATGCAGCATCCGCGCGTCACTTCTACAGGGCAAAATACTTCAGCTGTCTATGGATTTGTCATTACTTTGGATGACTTGTTAAAGAAAGTGCAACCCACCCACATGGCAGTTGCTTTCGACCCCAAAGGCAAAACTTTCCGTCATGAAGCGTTCGAACAATACAAGGCACAGCGTCAGGCTACACCGGAGGATATTCATGCAGCAGTGCCTTATATAAAGGATATTCTTGCGGCTATGAATATACCTGCACTTGAAGTGGAGGGTTTTGAGGCTGATGATGTGATAGGCACTCTTTCAAAAAAGGCGGAAAAAGCAGGTTTTGAAGTGCTGATGGCAACCCCTGATAAAGATTATGGACAGTTGGTGACAGAGCACATACACATGTATCGCCCGCGTCATACAGGAGGTTTTGAAAATATGGGACCGAAAGAAGTGTGCGAGAAGTATGGACTGCAATCCACCGAGCAGGTTATAGACTTGTTGGCTTTGATGGGGGATAGTTCAGATAATATCCCGGGGTGTAAAGGAGTGGGGGAAAAAACCGCCGTTAAACTGTTGCAGGATTATGGGTCTGTTGACAACTTGTTGAAGCATACCGATGAGCTGAAAGGAGCCTTGCGTACGAAAATTGAAACCCAAGTGGAAGAGATTCGCTTTTCCTATTTTCTGGCAACTATTCGTACGGATGTTCCTATAGAATTGAACGAATCTCAGCTATTACGCCTAGATATCAATTTGCCTGCTTTAACAAAAATATATCAGTCGCTGGAGTTCCGCAGTCTGCTCAAAAAATATGAGCAACCACCGATGGAAAGGACTAAAACTGACGGGTTTGATTTGTTTGCTCAACCCATAGAAAACTCCACTTCTGTTTCTGAACCGTTGGTGGTTGAAACAAGGCAAGGGCTTCCCCGTTTGGAAAAAGTGCGATGCATAGCCTTGACAGTGGAAAGTTCGAAGGAAAAAGTGCAGCAAGACCTGTTCTCATCGATAGAGGAAGAGACATTGTCGGTATTTCTGACTGCCGATGGAGAAAAGGTGTATAAGACATCGCTTGTCTCGGAAGTAAAATTGCTGTTGGAAAATCCGGCAGTGGAAAAGTTGGGATTTGATTTGAAAAATGACTATAAGCGTCTCCTTAAACACGGAGTGCATTTGCAGGGAGATTTGTATGATACAGGGGTCGCTCATTATTTGCTTCAACCGGAACAAAATCATGATATTGACTATCTTAGTGATATCTACCTTCATAAGATAGGTCAGGATACGGCTTCTAAGGTAGCGGTTGCCTTCCGTTTAAAACCTGTTTTACAGCAGGATTGGGAAAAACAGGCCGCTCAACACCGGTTGCAGCAGTTGGAGATGCAACTCATTCCTGTGCTGGCAGAGATGGAGATGGCGGGTGTACGCTTCGATTTGAAAGTGTTAAGCGAAGCCTCACAACATCTGAATGAGGAGCTGGCAGGATTGGAAAAAGATATCCTTTCTTTGGCTGGAGTGGAGTTTAACATCAACTCGCCGCGTCAGGTGGGAGAGGTGTTGTTTGAAACCTTACAGTTAGACCCTAAGGCTAAACGTACCAAGTCAGGACAGTATGTCACTTCAGAAGAAGTGTTGCAAGAACTGCAAGACAAACATCCTGTAGTGGAAAAAATCTTGGAGTACAGAGCCGTGAAAAAACTATTGTCCACCTATGTGGAAACCATCCCATCGCTGATTAATCCCGAAACGGGCAAGGTACATACCACCTACAACCAAACGGTTACAGCCACAGGCAGACTCTCCAGCAGCAATCCCAACTTGCAGAATCTGCCTATTAGAAGTGAGCGGGGGAAGGATATTAGAAGAGCCGTCATTCCCGATGAAAACTGCGTTTTTTTAAGTGCTGACTATTCTCAAATCGAGCTTCGACTGATGGCACATTTCTCTCAGGACGAGCATCTGCTTGCTGCTTTCCGTCAAGGACAGGATATCCATGCCGCAACCGCAGCAAAGATTTTCAACTGTTCTATAGAAGAGGTCACAAAAGAGATGCGTCGCAAGGCTAAAACTGCCAATTTCGGTATTATCTATGGTATCTCCGCTTTCGGTCTTTCACAGCAATTACACTCTTCCCGTAGCGAGGCAAAGGAACTGATTGACGGTTATTTCGCTTCTTTCCCGCAAATAATGAAGTTTATTGAGAAGCAAAAACAGACGGCTCATGAAAAAGGTTATGTGGAGACGCTGTTTGGTCGCCGCCGTTACTTGCCGGATATCAATTCCCGCAATGCCACTGTGCGCAATTTTGCCGAGCGCAATGCGGTCAATGCTCCTATTCAAGGTACGGCTGCCGACATTATCAAAGTGGCAATGGTACGTATTCACCGGCGTTTGCAGGAAGGAAAATTGCAAGCAAAGATGATTATGCAGGTGCATGATGAACTCAACTTTAATGTACCTAAGAACGAAGTGCATCAAGTGCGTGAAATAGTGGTCAACGAAATGCAGAATGCCATCAGTTTGTCTGTTCCGTTGATAGCCGATTGCGGATTTGGGGATAATTGGTTGGTGGCTCATTAAACCATTGTTCTGCCAAAACAACAAGTGGAAAGCAAACAAGTGCTTTCAAAACTTTATTATTAATAACTATAAAACAGATTAGATTATGCAAAAAAAATGGATGTGTAGTGTATGTGGTTACGTACACGAAGGACCGGAACCACCGGAGCGTTGCCCTCAGTGCAAACAACCCCGTGAGAAATTTGTAGAAGTGAAAAGCGATAAGCTTGAGTTTGGAACGGAGCATGTTATAGGCGTCGCCAAAGGTTGCGATGAAGAGATGCTTGCCGACTTACGAGCTCACTTTACCGGCGAATGTTCTGAAGTGGGTATGTATTTAGCTATGTCACGTCAGGCAGATCGTGAGGGTTATCCTGAGATAGCTGCCGCTTTCCGCCAATATGCTTTTGAAGAGGCAGAACATGCCGCTAAGTTTGCCGAATTATTGGGCGAAGTGGTATGGGATACAAAAACTAACTTGGAGAAGCGTATGTTGGCAGAGCAAGGTGCTTGTGCAGATAAGTTCCGTATCGCCAAACGTGCCAAAGCGCTTGACCTGGATGCTATTCATGATACGGTTCATGAGATGGCAAAAGACGAGGCTCGCCATGGTCGCGGCTTTGAAGGACTCTTCAATCGTTACTTCAAGTAATTGAATAAACACAAAAAGCCAAAGTCATCTTTGGCTTTTTGTGTTTATATTAACACGTTTTGGAATTATAAGTTTCAGCACTTATGGGAATGAGTGCGGGAGAGATATCGGAGTGAGGAAAAGTAGAATATTTTATAACTTTTAATTCCGCCAACGGGTATATATATTTCGATACAAATATTTAGAATGATAAAATCTTAGAAATACTACCATGAAAAAGTTAATTGTCGGGCTATTGAGTCTAATACTGATAGCCATAAATGCTACTGCTACAACATTCTTCCCTTCGCGTACTGATTTTCGGGATGAGCAGATTTATTTTATGTTGCCCACTCGTTTTTATGATGGAGATTCCTCCAACAATACGCAGTGTTGGGATAATCAGTCGAAGAACGCAGGTGACCCTGCATGGCGCGGTGATTTTAAGGGATTGATAGAGAAATTGGACTACATCAAGGCGCTTGGTTTTACCGCTATTTGGATAACTCCTGTAGTGGAGAACGGCTCGGGTTATGACTATCATGGTTATCATGCCATGAACTTCTCGAAAGTTGACCATCGGCTTGAGTCGGATGATGTGAGTTTACAAACACTGGTAGATGCTGTGCATAGTCATGGTATGAAACTGATTGTGGATATTGTTCTAAACCATACAGGCAACTTTGGAGAAGCTACTCTATGTCCGCTTTTCAATCGTGATTGGACAGCAGATCAATCTGCTATTAACGATTGTATGATTCCCATCACAGAGCAGGATGGTGGTTTGTTGCCGAATAATTATTTGCAGCTTGCAGCCGGGAGTCAGTATGCTGCTCGGTTGTCGAAAATGAAGAACACATCCGATCAAAATGGGCAGAAGCAAAATTATGATTCACACAACTATTGGCATCACTATGGCAATTTTAACTGGGACGAGCCTAACCGTTGGTTTGCACAAATTGCCGGTGATTGTGTGGATCTAAATACGGAAAATCCTGCTGTAAGCAATTATCTTGTGAAGTGTTATACCACTTTCATCAATATGGGTGTGGATGGTTTTCGTATAGATACCGGAGGACATATTGCTCGTTTAACGTTTAATAATAATTTTCTACCGGGTCTCATAGCAGCCGGAGAGGCAGCAAAGAACAAGCGTGGTGGTACACCTTTTTATATGTTTGCTGAAATATGTGCTCGTTATAGTGACATCCTTTACAGAGGTCAAGCCAATCTGTCGCCTTTCTATTATACATGGGCAGAATCGAAGACTTATGCTTGGGACTATGACCCAACTTCGTGGGACAACCTTGTGGAAATAGAAGCCTCTAATTGCAATTCTCACACGAACTGGAAATCAGTTTGGCAACAAGGTAGTGATGATAGTGGTGATTTAAGCACTCAACCTACATCAAATAATGCCCTTTTGAACGGCAATGATTATCATACACCAGACTATTCAAAAGCGTCCGGATTGAGTGTTATTGATTTTACAGAGCACTGGAACTTTGCCAGTGCGTCAGGAGCATGGAACGTTGCCAAGCCGTCAAACGACAAATATTACAATGATGCCACATGGAATGTAGTGTATGTCGATTCACATGACTATGCTCCGGATGAGGTGCAGTTTACGCGTTTTTCGAAGTCGCAAGACACCTGGGCAGAGAATCTTTCGCTGATGTACACTCATCGCGGTATTCCCTGTGTATTTTATGGTTCGGAGGTTGAGTTTCAAAAGGGTAAACGCATAGATGATGGTACGAATATAGCCCTTCGGGAATCAGGTAGGGCTTATTTTGGTGGGTATATCAAGGGCGATGTTACTACAACTGATTTTGCTGAATATAGCAATGCAACCGGTAATCTTGCCGCTTCACTTTCTCATCCGTTGGCTCAACATATTCAACGATTGAGCAAGATACGTATGGCAGTGCCCGCTCTTCGAAAGGGACAATATTCAGTGGATGGATGTTCGGGTTCGTTTGCTTTCAAGCGTCGTTACACTGATGATGTGACCGATAGTTATGTTCTTGTTTGCATAAGTGGTAATGCTACCTTCAGCAATATTCTCAATGGCACTTATACAGATTGTGTTACGGGTGATGTACGTACTGTTACAGATGGTAAGCTATCTGTTTCTTGTAGCGGGAAAGGTAATCTGCGTGTATATGTTCTTTCCACGTCCAAGACTCCTGCTCCGGGCAAGATAGGTGAAGACGGGAAGTATATCTATACTACTACTGCTGCCAATATCCCTGATCCTACATGGGATGGTACAGAGATGGAACTGACGGACGAACCTGACCATGGTGGCTCAGGCAGTGATGAAGAGCCTATAAGTCCTTGTTTGGAAGATGAAAACGAGCGGGCAGTGTTCTTCTCGAAATCAAGCGACTTCGGTTCAAGCATATATTGTTATATATGGCATACCGGTACAGGTAGTGTGGTTAAGGTATGTGGCGACTGGCCAGGACAAAAAGCCACCTCTTTGGGAAATGGTAATTACAAGTTTATCATTCCCAATGAGGCAAAAGAGATTGACAATACATGGATGATAATATGGAACGATGGAAGCGGTAACCAGACTGCTGACCTTGCTTACAAAAATCAGTATCTATATACCGGAGCAAACAAGGGCAGCATTAAGGCTTCAACACTAATAACTGATATATGTGTTCATTCTGCAATTGAGTCAACCAATGCTTCCGAGCTTCAGATATTCACTCACTTAGGCTCAATTGTTATTAGTGCTCCCCAATCTTTTGAGGGTAATTGTCTTTCAGTGTATTCTTCTACGGGACAATTAGTACGCACTATCAACTTATATGAAGGACTTAATCGTATTGACAACTTGCCTAAGGGGCTTTATTTGATTGGAGGAGTGAAAGTGGTATTGTGAACTGAGAGGATGGGGTTTAACAATAGAGTTTAATCTGAATACAATATAAGTGATATAAGTGTAAGGGAATTAGAGTGCGTTTTTCAAGCGTACCATATCGGCAGATTCAATTTTCTTTTGCGCGAACTCTTTTGTAATGACGAGGCGATTCTTTTGAGGGCGCTGACCGGGAGTTTCGTACATGACGTCCATCATGATGGTCTCCATAAGAGCCCGCAAACCGCGGGCGCCTAACTTGTATTCCAAGGCTTTGTCCACCACATAATCCAGCATCTCATCGTCAAACTTCAGCTCTACTCCGTCCATCTCCAAGAGTTTTTTGTATTGTTTGACCAATGCGTTTTTAGGCTCTGTGAGGATGTTGCGCAAGGCTTCCCGTGAGAGGGGTTCCAGATAGGTGATGACAGGCAGACGACCGATGATTTCGGGTATCAGTCCGAAAGATTTGAGGTCTTGTGGAGCAATATATTGCAGCAGATTGTTTTTGTCTATCTGCTGACGTTTGCCTACTGTGTCAAATCCTACAACCTGCGTGTTGAGCCGTTGTGCTATTTTTCGTTCTATCCCGTCGAAGGCGCCGCCACAGATAAATAGAATATTCTGGGTATTGACATGCACAAACTCCTGCTCCGGGTGTTTTCTTCCGCCTTGTGGAGGCACATTCACCACCGACCCTTCCAGCAGTTTAAGCAGTGCTTGTTGTACTCCTTCGCCGGAAACATCACGTGTGATACTTGGGTTGTCTGATTTGCGGGCAATCTTGTCGATTTCATCGATAAAGACGATGCCCCGTTCTGCCTGTGCTACATCATAATCACATTCCTGCAACAGGCGCGAGAGAAGCGATTCCACGTCTTCTCCTACATAGCCAGCTTGTGTCAGCACGGTGGCATCAACGATGGTGAAAGGCACTTTCAGCATCTTGGCGATGGTTTTGGCAAGAAGTGTCTTGCCTGTTCCGGTGGGTCCGACTAAGATAATGTTGGACTTCTCTATTTCCACACCGTCATCCGTTTTGGTTTGGAGAATGCGTTTGTAGTGATTATAGACAGCTACCGAAAGGAATTTCTTTGCATCATCTTGTCCGATGACGTATTGGTCCAGAAATGCTTTGATGGCTTTAGGTTGCGGCAACTGACCTAAGGAAAGTGATTGTTTCTCATTTCCCTTTTTTCTTGTTGCGGCGGCAGAATTATTACCTTTCAACAATCCCATTTTTTGCAGGATATAACCGGCATTCTCTACGCATTCCGGGCATATGAATCCTTGTGTGCCCTGAAGCATATTGGGCATGGGTCTCCCGCAAAAAGAGCAATAATTGATATCTTTTTTCTTAGCCATTATTTTTTGCGGAATACTTTGTCAATCATACCATATTGCAGGGCTTCTTCTGCCGTCATCCAATAGTCGCGGTCGGCGTCTGCAACGATTTTTTTCATGGGCTGTCCGCTGTGGTCGGATATAATCTGGTAGAGTTCTTCTTTGAGTTTAAGTATCTCTCGTGCCGTTATTTCGATGTCGGATGCTTGTCCCTGAATGCCTCCCATGGGTTGGTGAATCATAACGCGGCTGTGCGGGAGCGCTGCGCGCATACCTTTCTCTCCAGCCACGAGCAGGACGGCTCCCATAGAGGCTGCCATACCGGTGCAGATGGTGGCTACTTTGGCATTGATGAACTGCATGGTGTCATAGATTCCTAATCCTGCATATACACTGCCACCCGGTGTGTTGAGATAAAGTGATATATCGCGGTCTGCATCGGCAGAGTCAAGATAGAGCAATTGTGCTTGTATGACGTTGGCGGTATAATCGTTCACTTCCGTACCAAGGAAGATGATGCGGTCCATCATCAGTCGTGAGAAAACGTCCATTTGTGTAACGTTCAGTTGACGTTCCTCCAAGATGGAAGGAGAAATATAAGAAGCAGATGCCTGCATGGCATTTTCTACGTGCATGGTGTTCATTCCCATGCCTTTGGCAAATTTCAAAAAATCGTTCATCTATTATAAGATTTTTAATGTTTTATTAATGATGTTTGTCGCAAAGGTACAACATTTTTCTTATGTGTACAAATTTTCGAGAAGAAAACCTATGCGACAATATGAAAATGCTCTGTTCCTTCGAAGGGGGGGCTAAAGAGCCGTTGACAAAACATAAATTAGGAGCTTGCTAAATGCGCAGAACATATCGTTTATCTAACGTATATCTAACGTATATCTATCGTGTATCTATCGTGTATCTATCGTATATCTATCGTATATCTATCGTGTTTAGGCGCAAAAAATGAGTAGTAATGCAGGAGAATGTATGATGGCTATAGGAAAGGTAATTGATGTGAACAGGAGTGTGCATAGGAGGGGAGTAGGTGGGAATATCCGATGACGATGAATATTCACATTAGGCTTTGAAATAATGGTTGGTGTACAGAATGGGGCGGCCGTATGTTTTAGGCGAAGGTTGCGTCATAGTCCGAGGCTGAACCGAGCACGTATTCCCCACCAAGGAGTTTGTGTGTCCTTTAGATTGGTCAAACGGAAGACGGCATACAAATCTGCAATGCGCAAGATGTTGCCGATGCCGATACCCGCTTCCACATAGGGCATCTTCATCGGTTTAATAGACTCAGGCAACGGGATGACCTCTCCGTGCTTGCTGCTGAGTGTTCCGTAAGCCACCTTCAGTTCTACCAGTTCGCGCAAGTGCAGGTAGCGTATGCCCGGAATTCGGTTGAAGATGGCTCCCTGCATGTTCCAATGCAGATGTGCAAAGACATATTTATCGGCGGCATACTGATAGGTATCCATCAAAGTGAATCTGTACGGGTCATAGGTATAACTTTGGTTGCCGATGAAATGTTCGAGAAAAGGATAGGGCACGCGACCCAAGATGATGCCGGCTTGTGCCATATAATCCAACTTGCCGCACATACCCAACGGCACGGTCTGTTGAACCATCATGCTTAAACGGCCGTATAAGCGTTGTTGCTCCATATTGTCCAAACGCCACGAACCCATCTCCGCCATCAGTCGCACCACAGGATATCGGCTATGCACATGATAACGCTTCATAAACATATCCACGTTTCGTTCTCCCCAACTCAGACGGAGCGCAGCCTGCAAGGTGGCAAACCGATAAGAAGGAATCTGAAAATATCCCACATACGGACTTCCATATCCCATACGACCCAATTTCACGTCGAATTGTGTTTCGACTCCCTTTTTCCATTCGTTCTCTGTCCATAGACGCAGCTCACGCCGCCGAGTGGCAGAAGTGGTGGTTTGACGGTTATACCAAATGCCTCCCAAGAGCAGATGAGTGAAGTCCTGATCGCCATAAAAGATGGAATTCTCATGCATGAGATAGTCCATAGTAGAGATGTCACTCCAGACGTAATGGTCCCAATAAGACGCACCGATGATATGTCGGTTTTCGGTGGGCAGTTTTACGCGGATCTGCCCTTTCCCTTTCGCAGCCCTGTCGCGGAAACCATAACCTATATATCCCGACAACTCAACATAGCGCGAGAATCGTTCATTGGTGGTGACGGGTATGCCGAGGTGAAAACCCTCATGGCGTGTGTAATTGATGAGCTCTGTGATATTGCCGATATCAACGCAGGTGTTGGTGGGGACATTACCAGTGTAGATGATATGGGCAAAAAATTGTGCCCATTTCACGATAGGAAGATTCTCCAAAGAGTCAAGCGTGGCAGTGAAAAGCGTTTCGGTGGAATCGGCAACTAAAGGCTTCGTGTTGACCGGCAGTTGATTCACGGCACTTAAGACCGACTGCCGTTGCAGCAGAACGGTGGGAAAAAAGTGAGAGGTGTCTGCTTTGATGGCGAAATCGAAGATAGAAGAAACGGTCTCGTCTTGCAATATATGTTCGTTGGTATAATGTTGCTGCACTCTTACGGAACGTAGATAATTGACACTCACTTCTTTGGGTACGCTTGCATCAATCATCTGCAAGGCGCATGTGAGCGAATCAATTACCATTTCCCCGTTAAAAGAAGGCTCAAACGGATTTTTACTTCTGAAATGCAGAATATACGATTTGGTGCTGTCGGCAACCACCACACTATCGGCTAAGTAATAGGTGTAATGTGCATTACCGGAAGAAGACAATGGCGAGATGAAGTTGACTCCGTGAAGCGACAGCGTATTGCGGTAGAAATTGAGAGGTGTGTTACCATCCTGCAGCAAGATTGAGTAATTCGATTCGGTCAGCACGACGCTTTTCTGCTGCGGTTGGCCTATAAGTTGCATTTTTCCTTGTTGATAACGAAACTTGCTTTTGCTTGTATAGAGAGGAAGAAGGAGTGTGCTGTCTTCTGCCGTTATCATGCCGGTTTTCAGGCTTCTCCATAAGGCGCGTTCCAGATGTTTGCGTTGAATATCGCTTACAAACAGATGTTTGTCTTCTTCCAACTCAATTTCTCCGTTGGTAAGTGAAAAATCATTGGCTTGTCTTTGTGCGCGTACCCTCTCCATCAACGGCAAGGCGGGGTTGGCCCCCGGGCGGATAAACACGTCTTCCAATACGGTTTGTCGTTCTTGTAGTTCCACCTGTATGCCTACCGATTGTCCTGCTTCGATATGAAAAGTCTGCTGTTTGTAGCCGATGGCAGATACCACTAATGTACGGCGTTTTTCCAAATTGGTGCGAATCATAAAAACACCTTCTTCGTTGGTGGCGCAACCGATCGATGTGCCCTTATAATAGACACTGGCATTTTCTATAGGCATACCCGTCAGGATGTCAATCACCGTGCCTACTACAATAGTCTCCACCGCTTGTAGCGACAAAGCCATACAAAGAAAAGACAATATGCAGAAACAATGACGTCTCAAGACGATTTATTTTTGATTGGCAGGATGAAATTTGAGAATGGCGGCTCGCAAATCCCGGATATCAATGTGGGTGTATATCTCGGTGGTAGTGATGCTCTCATGTCCCAACAACTGCTGAATGACACGCAAATCAGCCCCATTCTGAAGCAGATGGGTGGCAAAACTATGACGAAGAGTGTGAGGAGAAATAGTCTTTTTGATGCCTGCTTCTTGTGCCAATACTTTGATAATATGAAAAATCATCGACCTCGTCAGTCCGCGACCATATCGGTTAACAAAGGCAAAATCTACGTATTCGGGTTTCACATCCAGCATGTTTCTGTCCTCTTTCCATAGAGCAAATTGTTTTAGTGCCTCATCAGAGATAGGTACCAGACGTTGTTTGCTTCCTTTTCCCTCCACCAACATATATCCTTCCTTGAAATACATATTGGAGAGTTTCAGCGTTACCAATTCCGATACACGTAACCCTGAACCGTAAAGCATCTCGATGATGGCTCTGTTCCGGTGGCCTTCCGGTTTAGAAAGGTCAATTTGGGCAATCATGGCATCAATTTCCTCTACAGACAACACGGCGGGCAAACGCTTGTCTAACTTTGGCATTTGCAGCAATTCGGAAGGGTCTTGTTCGATGTAGCGGTTGTAAAGTAAAAACTTATAGAAAGAGTGTATGCCTGACAATATGCGAGCTTGAGAACGAGTGTTGCTTGTGTTCTTGAATTGCTCATACACAAACATCTGTAAATCATCGTAGGTAGCTTTCACAGGGTCAATACCTTTTTCGTCACAAAAAGTGCGCAATTTGTCAAGGTCTTGCTCATAAGCTGCCACGGAATTGTCGGACAACGATTTTTCCAAGCGAAGATAGGTATGATATTCTTTATATATCATTTGTTAGTCAGTTTCCCGCTGAAATGCGCTGTGTAGTCATATTGTCGGTAGTTTTCCTTATAGCGAAGGCGAAAATCAATGAAAGTGCTGTCGTTCTTTTCCGTTACTTCCATTTCACCACCTTCAATCAGTAAGATAGAGGTGAGTTTGCTGTCTTCTATATACAATAAATAGGCACCGGTAAAACTGCCCTCAAAATTCATTCCGGGCAGAAAAGTCATAGGAGATGCCAAGGTGTCGCATGCATAAATCCCTTCTTGCAAAGAGGCGCTTTCCGAAGGAAGAAAAATGTCAGAGAAATAAAGATTGGTGCCGCTGCCTTGTATAAGACCCAAACTGTCGAACGAAAGTCCGTCAGAATAAAGGTCAAGTGAAACAACATTTTGTGTCAATCCGCCTTTTTGGTAGTAGGGACCGTATTCTTGAACAAGAGCCATGGAAAATTCTGCTGGCATAGCTGGCTCGGGTTGGGGCTGTGGTGTAGTGCTGCAACTCAAAAGAACAAGGGATAACAGGAGGCAACTTATGTTGTTCCGTTTTATTTTGTAGTCATGAGGTTTATTCATTTTGCGGGTCCTTTCAAAAATTACTGATAGGAGTTTTTCATGTTGGGAATAGCTGCAGCTATCCATCCTATGATACTGACTGCTATAGCCGTCAATAACAAATCCATAGCTTCCACTCTTACAGGATAACTGCTGATGATATATTCGGCACCGTTGCCTAATTTCAGCAACCCGAAATGTTGCTGCAACAGACAAAGACTTATTCCTATAAGCAAACCGATTCCTGCTCCTAACAAAGAAATGAGCCATCCTTCATATAAAAATATGCGTTTTATCATACGGTTGTCAGCGCCTAAGGTGCGAAGAACTTTACAATCTTCCTGTTTGTCAATCATCAGCATACTGAGCGAACCCACGATATTGAAAGCTGCTATCAGTAAGATGAAAATAAGCAACAAAGCGGTAAGCAGTTTCTCAATCTGCATGATTTTGAAGAAATCGGCTTGCTGCTCATATCTGTCTTTCACCACATATTCTTCGCCTAATAATTGCTGCAACTGTTTCCTGACACGCCTGATGTTACTGCCGGCTATCAACTTCAGCTCCACCGCCGTCACTTCGTCTTCCTGAAATTGGAAAAGTGAGCGTGCCAACGGCAGACTCACCAGCAAATAATTGTCATCATATTTGGTTTGGTTCACGGCAAACACACCCGTAGTAAAAACAGTTTCTCTTACAAAACTTTCTTCCGGTCGAAGCATATTGATACGGCCGTTCCTTCTGGGTGCATATAGTTGAATAGCAGAGATGTGCGAGGAGCCTACATTGAGTTGCGTGGCTAATCCGATGCCGGGAACACAACGCTCAAAACTGAGCGAACTGTGCATAAGGGTGTCTTCAATAATTTGCCTGAGCTGAAATCCGCCCTCTGTCATCAAAGAGTCAATTTGTGTCAATTCGGAAAAGTTATCATCGCACCCTTTTACGATGACCGGCATTTGCTTGTCGTTGGTCTGTATGAGAGCTGTCTGCACAATTGTTTCACTATATACCTCTATTTCCGGCAATGTGAGCATCTGTGCAAAGACACTATCCGAAGTGTGAAAACTTGCACCTTCCTTTCGTTGGATAAGCAATTCAGGGTCAAATTGAGAAAATAAATCTTCCACCAATGCGCTAAAACCGTTCATTACCGATAGTATGCATATTATTGCTGCGGTTACCACACATACACCCGCAGCACTCACTGCGCTAACGATATTGATTGCGTTCTGCTTTTTTTTTGCAAACAGATATCTCCAGGCTATACGTAAGGCGGTTTTCATGGTGAAAAATAAATGAAATGAATTAAAACATCCAGTATTTTCAACCTTGTTTGAGCAGATTGTCAATTCGCTCCATCTTATCCATGGTCTCGTCTAAGTGGAAATTCAGTTCGGGAATGATACGCAACTGGTGACGTTCCAAGTTACCCATCTCACCCCGTATTTTTCCATGCTCTTCTTCCACTACTTGCATTATCTCAGTTTGCCGGTCGGTCGGAAAAATGCTGAGATATACATGTGCAATACTCAAATCGGGCGATATGCGCACTTCACTTACAGATATAAGCACTCCGTGAAAACGGCGAGTATACTGAAGAAAAATATCACTCAGGTCTTTTTGTATCAGACGAGCAATTTTTTGTTGTCTTGTTGCTTCCATATATGTTAACTGCTTGTTGTTTTTTTGTCATTAGTAATACAAAAAAGCAAAACAAGGGAAAGGAGACGCATCTCTTTTCCCACTCGGCTTGCTGTATTGACTAACGATAGTTGTTACCGAAATCAAAATTTATGGCGACCTTCGTCTGCTACAGTCAGTTTTTTTCTGCCTTTAGCTCGACGGGCTGCTAAAACGCGGCGTCCATTGGCTGTAGCCATACGCTCGCGAAAACCGTGTTTGTTGCGTCTTTTCCTCTGAGAGGGTTGAAATGTTCTTTTCATTTTTTCTTATGGTTTGCGTCTTCTCACGAAGACATGGTTTATATGCTACTTTTCACAAAAGCGGCTGCAAAAGTACTACTATTTTTTTAAATACGCAAATCTTGATTGATTTTTTTCATTTTCAAGGCAGATTTGCTTCAAACTGAATTTCTTGTTTTGAGAGGATAAAGTCAGATGTAATGGAGATATTACCCTGCTCGGCAACGGCTTTTTTAATAACGAAGGTTTTTTGTTTTCCCGGCAATAATCCTTTCAGCGATTTGGTGCATCGAATGCCTTTCACGGTTACATAGGCATCTCTATAGATGGGGGCAATGCCTGTATTCTTTATCGTGATGTGCGTATCTTCTTCGTTGGTTCGACAAGAGGTGATTTCAAAAGCATAACCCGATGCAATACCGGCTTCATTTACTCTTTCCGGCGTAAAATAATTGCCCAAAGGAGCATCATTGCAAATGATAAAACTCATGTGATATTTTGCGGCTGCCTGCTCCCAGGTGACATCATACATGCCCGATGGATTCAAGAAGTTTTTCTGGTCAGCAGATGAGTAGTAGCTTATTTCACCACCGCAAACTCCTTTCTCCCATCGATTCAAGCCACTCCATTGCCAGCACTGTTCGTTCCATCCGTCACCCTGCGACAAATCATGCTCCTTGTGCATAAACGAATCGTCGAACAAACCAAAGGCAAGTTGCTTTATGGTGGCATCGGTGGCCATATCAGAATATGCCTCATCTCCTGCATCTATGCTCACAAGCCAAGGTATCTGCATCACATCGCCCAACCATTGGAAGAGCTGTTTTTGATAGTCTTTTGTGGGAAAATTAGTGCCGAAATTCACCTTTGTCCCGTAGGTGTGATATTCGCCCCAATGACCAAATCCTACTTCTACAAATGCCAAACGGTTGTCATTATTGTAATGCTCTGCCACATCTTTGTAAAACTCCTTTACAAACCATTGCAGTTCCGCATGGCTCCAGTCCGGATAATAAGTAGGGCCGTCACCACCGGGGTTGGAGGAATAAGTTTCTTTGTAATCTGACATCTGCTTGATATAGTCCGGCACATAAGTAGCTCCTTTAGTCCCGCTGCAGTTATCTCTGTTAGACGGGTAGCATAAAGGAAAACGAACCACCATCTGATGTCCGCGACTCGCTGCCGCATTCAGTTTCTGCTCCAGATAACTCCAATCGTATTGCAACTTCTCATTCTTCTTTCCTGTTACCAGTTTGCATGGTTGCACATACGAAAACTCCAAAGCAATGCTCTTTCCGTGGGTGCTTTGTTTTTCTGATGCCATGTCGTTCCATAGTACCATTCCGGTCATGGGTTGAACATGAGTGATTTGGTAATGAAGACTTACATCATGATATGATTCGTCTTCTTCCACCAGTTCTTCCTCTTCTTTGTCAATCACTTGCGTGGTGTCATTCTTTGTTTCTTCACCTTCCTCTTCTGCTATCGTCACTCTTGAGCAACACATAAGTGGTAGGCATAGTAGTAATAAAAAAAGCTTTTTCATTGTATTTATTTGATTGTTATATTTCCAAAAAACTGCGGACAGTGAAAATCAGGATTGGGTAACCTGATGGGTTGCCAACTCAAATAGTGTGGCAGAGAAGTTTTGTCGCCGCACTTGTAGAAATTACAGTTCAAAGAAAGAGGAAAAACCAAATCTTTGTCCTTGAAGATGAATTTCAGAGGGAGTTTTACGTCTACTTCCCAATCTGTATGTTCATGGCTTTGTTGTATTCTCTTGTGTGGTAATGACGAACGGCAATCAATCTGCATCATCTCTGCCTGAGAGAGCGGAACTACATCTTCCGTTCTGCTTTTTCTTCGTGTAGCAAGAAAAGTGCCGATGCAGTTTATTTCTAAATTCATATATTTGTCTTCGCCCGGAACCTGACAGAAGAACTCTACACAAGAGTCTTCCCACACCGGCTCTGTGCTGCTCATGGCAACCGCTCTCACTTGTTCTGCTTTAACTTCGAAATGCAGAAGCAACAATTCCCCGTCACGTGCTATGTTTACGGTTGTTTTAGGTCCGGTGGGATAGTTGTCTGGCCAGTTGATTTTATCGATAAATAACTTCATTAGCTTAGTTTTTGTATGACCGACTCCATTTCTTTTTGCATTTTCTCTTGTTCCTGCAGCAGGCGCAGTTGAGCCTGTGTGCGTACCCAATTATGCTCTGGGTAGAGAATCTTATAGTACGTATCCCCGTTAAGCCAATCTGTCAAGAAACGTACGGTCTGCATATAACTTAGCAAACGGCAACCATAGGGAAGCAGTTGCTTTTCAATGTCTGTCAGAAAGGTTGCCTCACGCAGATAGCCTTTTGTGTAAGCCTCAAAAACCGCCATATCAACATGGATATTGTCCAAGTTGCGGTCGTCTTCCGCTCCGGTGTTGGCGGCACTGCGCATAAAATCGCCGAAATCGCTCAGCACAAATCCCGGCATCACCGTGTCCAAATCCACAATACACAAGGGTCGTCCCTCTTTGTCGAAAAGGATATTGTTTACCTTAGTGTCGCAATGGTTGATATGCTTGGGCAGTTTGCCTTCTCTGAACAGACGTTCTGCCAGACACATATCTTCACGTCTTTGGTTTATTTCCTTTATAATATCTGCACAAGCCTTTACTCTGCCAACGCTGTCTGCTGCAATAGCATCGTCCAGTTGTTGTAAACGGAATTCGATATTGTGGAAGTTGGGTATTGATTCACAGAGTTCATTAAACGGTAGGTCTGCCAATTGGCACTGGAAACGTCCGAAAGCCTCGCCGGTCAGTTCTGCCGTCTCAGGTGTCACCTTTTCTTGAGAAAAGGCATTCTCAATCAGTACATAAACCCGCCAATAATCACCTTCTTCAGTACGATAATATAACTTTCCTTCTCGAGTGGGAATCAATTGTAACACTTTGCGTTCGATATCCGGTTCTCCTCTTTCTTCAAGTTTGCGGCGGATATGATTAGTGACCACTTCTATATTACGTTGCAGCCCTTCTACATTCTCAAAAATATGATGGTTGATGCGCTGCAAGAAGTAGGATGGTTGACCTTTCTCTTTAGCTCGCACCACATACGAGTCATTTATAATGCCGATCTTGAGCGGCTGCGGCTCTTCTACTGCATTCTCTATCTTGAAATGCTCCAAAATGTGTTTCATGGTATATTTGTTTGTTTTTATTTATTTAACTCATAGGTGCGGAATTATAAATAACTCGTTGGCAGAAATAATATAATTGTACATACATAACTTTCACAATAGCTTTATTTTCAGTACTCTTACCTTGTTGAGGAAAGACATGGTATTCATCCGGCATGAGACGACAATGAGAGGATTATCAGTTGTGGAAAAATTGCCAAATTTTTCGATTGATTTTTTTTGCGGGTATTGGGTGAAATTAACCATTTTTACGCCTGCAACTTTCATATAATAAGAACGTTATACCACAAAGTATGCACGATGTCCGCTGCATGTCCGCTACATGTCCGCTAAAAAGGTGCACTTTTCTTGAAAAAACGGAGTGATTTTCGAGTGGAAAAATTGCCAAATTTTTTACTTACATTTCGTCAAAATTATTTTTAATTCAGCCAACGGGTCAACTATAGTGTATCTTTTAATTAGTCAACGATTTATCTGTTTATCAGAAAAACTCGTCCGTTTTGTATTACTATTCCCTTGTAGTCTTTACTTACTCGTCTTCCTAACACGTCATAGATAGGAGCATCTGTGTTCAATTTTATGTTCTCCACACCGCTCGGTATCTCTCCGTCATATTCTAAAATGAGACTTTGCAGTTTAGGTTGTGCCCATTCAAAAGAATTTTTTATGTGCAGTGTATATAAACCTGCCGACACATTGCTCAAATCCCATTTTGTGGAATTTCTGATGTTGCCTAAATCCCAAGAGCGCGTGGTAGTATAATCAGACACCACGTTTTCATCCTTATCAAGCAACGTAATATTCCACTCATGACCTTTAACTTCCGAGGGAGCATCCACCACTTCTGATATTATATAGTTTCCCGGATATTTCAATTCCACTTTCCATTCCGCCCATCTGTCGGTATTCTCATTGTCCTCCGGACCGAAGTCAAAATAATCGGTATTATACCATGTCATATCATCACTATAACTGCTCACGTTGGCTTTGTTCAGCGTATTGGGAAGCACTACGGCATCGCCGCTCGGCTGCGGCTGCGGGTCAGGGTCTGGATTGGCGGAAGAAGACACCTTCATTGTGGCTTTCAGGTTGTTCATACCTGTTGACTCTTCCCAAACATCACTATTGGCAAAACGCACGGCATATTTGGGATTGGAGGCAATAGATTCATATTTGTCAGGTAAATAAAGATAGAGCTGATAATTACCCGTGGCAATATCAGAAGGCAGAGTCAGTTGCTCACTTACCGTGCTCACCACACCATTGGGTAACCAGGTTCGAGGGTCGGCAGCCAACTTGAGCCGATAACTTTTGCTGCTGTTTTTCAGTACAATATATGCGGTGCGCTGGTTGTAAAGCGGTGCAAAGCCTGTATTCTTTATCTGCATATAGACGGACATTGTGCCGCCGGGTGCAGCTTGAGAAGTATAGGTGCCGTTCAGTAATTGGAATCGATAGCCTAAATGAACGCGTAGTGAGTCATAGGTTCCGTTACTGCGCCATGTGTTGGTCATTGCTTCTGCGTACCCTTGATTGATAAAGGTATAGTGCAGACGACTTGTTTCTGCAATGGTGTTTTCGTAAGATGCTTTGGTCTGCGCTTGTGCGGTTCTTGTTTCATTTGTTTCTCCTCCATTGGGCACATATAAGGTTTCGAATGCGAGGTATGGTTTGTCAACTGCAGTGTCTCCATAGGTACCCTGGTCTTGACCTCCATAGAGGAAGGCATCGTTGTGATGTCCTAAGCGTGCTTTGGGTGTGTTTTGGTAAGCTTCTGAAGCGGTTAACGCAGCAGTGCTGTTAAGATAGGTTGTTTTGTATTTTGGTGTACGAATCAATATGGTACGGTCGGATGGTACGGCCGATAACATGGCATCTACTACATTTCGTCTCTGAGTGTTCATCTCAGTGACTTTATTTCCGAAGTTCTGGCTATAATACCATTCTCCCCATGCTCCTACAAATCCCATTTGGAAACAGAATATTACATCGGCGTTTGCCTGCCATTTGGATGCCAGTTGGTTGATATGCTGTTGCACGATGCTCCAAGGTGCATCAACGCCGGTTTCATTGCTGTTGGATGCAGTATATGCATAACGGACGATACATTTCATTCCATAGTCACGCAAAGTTTGCATATCTTCATCAAAGGCATTGATGATAGCAGTAGGGAGCGTGGCTGTATTTTTGAAATTATCCAAATAATAGACTATCAGTATCAGCGATCCTTTGTCGTTGGCATGAGTAGTCAGTTGGCTGGTGTTGTTTTTGACCGCATAGGGTGAGATCGGAACTCCGGTTTTTGCTTTACGTTCCTCCATCACGCGGAGGATGTTTTCGGTCTTTGCCATATCTTCAGATTATTTTAATGTTACAATGTTACAATAATATCGGAATATAGATGTGTATATTCCGATATTTATATTTTCATTTACATTTTGAATCCTGTATTATCATATATAGTTACTCCTTCCACTACACGATGGATGTTACCGCTGACTGAAGGAGCGTCGGGATTGAGCCCATGAGCCAAAGATGCGTAGAAGCCGAGCAATTGTCCTACTAATACGAACGGCACTATTCCAAAGTAATTGGTTTCACGCACATCATAAGGCATATTCACCACCAAGTCGGGATTGGCTATCGGCAGTTCGGGTTGTTTGCCTGCGATGACAATGATCTGTGCTACAGGTTTATTGTTGCTGTCCACTTGTCGGATGAGGTCTGTTTCATAACGAATTACATTTTCCTCATTGGTCATGAGATATACGACTAAGGATTTATTGTTGACCACAGCCTTCGGACCATGACGGAAACCGAGGAAACTATCGAACTTGCAAACCACAGCCCCATCGGTGAGTTCTTGCAGTTTCAGATGGCATTCTTCGGCAATACCTTTCAAGGCGCCGGAGCCGAGGAATACTCCACGTTCGAATTTGCGTTCAGCAATTTTACTGATTTTTTCCTCATAGTTGCAGAGTATAGCTTCAGCGTTCTTTGCCGCTTTCTCTATTTTCTCTTTATCAGCTTCCAGATTCTCGATATGTGCGAGCATGAGGCAAGTCATCATCATGGTGGAATAACTGCTGGTCATAGCCAGGCTTTTATCGTCGGTTTCTTCGGGAAGTTGGAGCAGGAGGATGTTTTCTTTTCCGCTTTCGGCTGCGAGTTTACCATTTTTGTTGCAAGTGATATAAATATGCGCTATATTTTTGCATAGTTGGTTAGCGAGGCGGACAGCTCCAACGCTCTCGGGACTATTCCCTGAGCGAGCGAAACTGATAAGCAATAAAGGTCGTTCTGCATCGAGCAGATAGCCAGCATGCGTTATGAGGTCGGTGGTAGGTACGGACCTTACATTGCGCCATAAACCACGCATAACGGGTGTGATGGCATCACCGATGAAAGCACTTGTACCTGCCCCCGTCAACACCACATCGGTATCGTCGGTCAGATACTTTTTCAAGAATGAAGCGATTACTTCTTTTTCAGCCAGCATTTGTGCATACTGTTTTCTCCACATAGCGGGCTGTTGAAGAATTTCTTTGTGAGTGAATGTCTCCATATATTCTGATTTTAGTTATTATTATCTTTCAGTGACATTACATATTATGCCACTCTATTGCACGGCAAAAGTAATACAATATATTCAAGCAAAATGCATGGATTTATATGTTGTAAAACATATTTATGTTTCGAAACTTGTAATAAGGTGTTTTTCTGTATATTATATCAACAAACAGGACAGGTTTGTTTATTTCGCAATATTTCGAAAAGAAGAATCGAAAGATTTTTCTTTTCAGAAATCAAAAATATGATTATTTTTGCGGCTGAATTATGAGATAATCCTCTAAAACATTATAATACCATGGCACCTTTTAGCAATTCATCATCAGCCAAAGAGAGAAGAGCAGTGATTTTGCAGTTGCTGGCTTCAAACGAAGAAGTTTCCGTGACAGAACTCAGTCGTCAGATGGGTATTTCGGAAGTTACGATTCGTAAAGACCTGACGCTTTTGCAGGACCGTAACCTGCTTGTGCGTACAAGAGGAGGAGCTATTAGAAAACCTGTGGAAAACCTGAGTGAAGACACCGCCATTCAGCGCAAGCAGATGTTTTATTTCAAAGAGAAAGCTCGCATTGGTGCAGAAGCGGTGAAGATGATACGTGAAGGTGACTTCATTATGCTCGACTCGGGAACGACAACGCTGGAGATTGCCAAACAGCTTGGCAAATTTCAGCATTTGGATATCATCACCAACTCAATGAGTGTTGCCACCGAGTTGCTTAACTACAAGCGTTTCAATGTCATATTATTGGGAGGCAATCTGCGCATCAACTCACACTCGGTAGTAGGTCCGCTTGCCTTGACGGTGCTTCGGAATTTCAATGGTTATAAATTATTCTTGGGTGTTGACTCTTTCTCGCTCAATGAAGGCATATCCACTCCTAATATGGAGGAGGCATTGCTCAATCAGCTGATGATACAGCAGGCATCGAAAGTGGTGGCGGTGTTTGACTCCTCAAAATTCAACAAACGCAGTTTTGTGCATATTGCCAATCCGGAGCAAATAGATACCATCATCACTGATTCAGAGATTCCTGCCGGCATGAAAACCAAACTACGTGCAGCGGGAATAGAGGTGAAGATAGTATAAGTGTTTCCACTGAGACATACATAATCAACAAACAAAATACGATAGAGGTATTGCGACACAATACCTCTTTTTTTATCTCCCAATCGACCATTACAAATGATTATATATCAGCGGAATGTATGCACAGCCATGAGACAGGCGAAAGAGATACATATCAGGTGAGGAAAAATTGAACATTTTTCAAATATTTTTTTTGGTCAATATTGAGCAATTTTTCATATTTTTATGCCAATAACGTGCATATAATAAGAGTGTTATAGGTCAAAGTATGCACGATGTCCGCTACATGTCCGCTACATGTCCGCTACATGTCCGCTACATGTCCGCTAAAAAGGTGCATTTTTTGAGGAAAACAGGAGTGAGTTTTTTGAGGAAAAATTGAACATTTTTTTATTCCTATGACGGTAATAGAATTTTATTTTTTCTAAGAGTTTTTTCTCCTTATTTCGGGCGAGTGAAGCATTTTTTTACATAATAAAAACAGGACTGCATCCCGCAGTCCTGTTTCGCTAATAAAAGTAAAAAGGTATGATGTTAACAGACTAATGTTGGTACCTTTTTTATTTCAGTTCTGAGCCAATCACATTGTAGCGTTTGCCGTCACGCAGGATGATGACTTGGTTGTTTTCAATCAGTTTCACGGCTTTGCCTTCACGGAGCATCTCATCGAGAGCGGTAGGCACGATTTCTTCTTCATTTACAGTAAACTCAAGGTCGCTGGTCATGGTTACGGTCATACTATTTCCGTCAGCATCTTCCATGGAGCCGTTTACCTGACCTAAGATATAGTCGAGTTTGTATTTCTTACCATCTTTTTCTATTTCTTTTGATTGTATTTCAGCCGTATTGAAAGAGAAGGTGAGCAGCAATGATTGGCCTGTATAGGTTACAATTGTAGGTGAATAGCTGACGAATGCTCCATATCCATCAGGCATGTCGGTGAGGGTGACAATAGTGGGTAATACGGAAGGATTGTCACCTACTAAAGCACGGAACGAATACTGAGGCAGAGCGTCAGAAAAGTCTAAATATTCATGCAGCTCCAAGTCCCATTGTCCGGCTTCGGTGTTCCATACCAACGCGCCTTTATTGGGCACTATTTCAAGGTCAACTGTGATGATAGGTTCATCATCGATGAAGAACTCGAGGTCTTCAGCCGTAGCGTTGATGGTCATTTTGTCTCCTAATGCGCCTACCATCTCGCCGCTTACTTTACCTATCACATAATAGTGGATAGACTTAACACCGGCTTGTTCTACTGTCTTTGTTTGGATTTCGCCTAAGGTGAAGTTGAGTTTCAGCGATTTGCCTTCTACACCGAATTCATCGGCAAAACTCATAAAAGAACCTTCTTCGAGGGGATCTATATCAATGGTAGTGGGCAACACATTTTCCTCGCCTCCGATATAAGCGAATAACAAATAATTGGGAACATCATCGCCAATTTTCTCATATTCATACAAGGTGAGTGCCCATTGTTTTTCTATTTCATCCCATTGCAGCCAAGCCACGTTAGGTGTCATTTCCAGTGCAGCGGGCTCGTATGGCCACCAGCGGGGGTCGCCGAGGTTTTTGCCGTCGGTGCCTGCTTTGAGAGCCGGCGATCCTTCACCCAGAGTATAGTCGCCATTGGCGGCATCAACGAATAGAGGATCAGTACTTTCAATCATACCGGTAAAAGTAGGACCGCTACGGTGATTTTTAGTATTGAACGATAGAACGTTACTAATCGTGCCACCATAGCAATAAGTTGGATATAAATAATCAGCATTGTCTGATGGTTCTACAATAATACTATTGGTAATGGTAACAAGGGTGGATTTATACGATTGGATACCACGATCATATCCTGCTACACCGTAGATGGTAACATGATCAACATACAACTTATTGAGTTCTCCTTCCGCACTCCCGTTACTACGAATATCTATAACAGCAGCACCACTTAATGTACTTGTATTAGCAATGGTAGTGTTGGTTACTTTCAGATAATCGCAAAGATGACTCCCTTCCGTATCTGTACTGGCAGCAAAATAAACAGCAGAGCGAGTGTTATCATGGAAATAGCAATTATTGATAATAACAGAGTCAGTATGTTTAGTTCCATCACCTGTAATTATATTCTTTGTAAAACCATAAAATTCACAGCCTTCAACAATAACACTTGACTTGCTATTGTCATACGGACGAATGGCATACTGAGTGGAATTGGTTGCACCGTCAAATTTCAAGCCAATCAGTTGTACATTGCCTGCATTCATAAGTTTTAAGTATGCATCGCTTGCAAGTTGCACAATAGGTGTTGCCCCTTCTGCTGCCATGATGACAACATCCTTATTAAGTTCTATGGAGGAAGACTCTGCATAGGTGCCATTTGCAACAACTACGGTATCACCTGCTTGAACATTATCACGCACAGCATAACGAATATTGTCTTTTTCGCGCGGAGAATCAGGTGTAATGTTTATCACCGCTGCGTTGGCTGCGAATGCAAAGAGCGTTGCAGCCACAATTGTAAATAGTTTTTTCATGATTGTTTTGTTTTTATGGGTTAATATCGTATTTTTGTTTTTTTTGATGTAAGGGCGACCACAAAGGGTCGCCCTTACGGTTTTATTTTTCCACTTCCACACCCAGTGTGTTGTAGGTGTGTCCATTCTTACGGATGAATATTTGTCCGTCGCGAACGAATTTCTCGCCTTCTATCACAAGTAGTTCACCCGCCATATCCTCGTAACCGGTAGGCACACCGTGGCGCTCACTGCGCACTACGTTGATGGTGTTGTATAAGGTGGAATTGCCGGCATCGTCAACCTTATAGGACTTGAGTTCTATACCTGCATTTGACACATTCAGTCTAGTGTAGGAAGGCGCACCGGGCTGACCGAACATAGAGGTGAAGAGGTCGAAATAGTCAGTTACCTGGTGTTTGTCGTAATAGCTCTCCATTTTGTCCCGACTATAGGGATAATAGCGTTTGCGTCCGCAGGTAGCGCCTATGAAATAGAGTGTACCATCATCGGTGCAGAAAGTACCGCCACTCAATCCTGTCATATTGGTATTGGTGTTCACAGACACTGTTTCTACATTGCTGACAGCATCTGTTATAACCTTACGGGTATCTGGATTAACGGGACCAATCACTTCGTAGCAGTGGTCGTGACCTTGCAAAGCCAAGTCAATCTCACACTCTTTGAATATAGGCAGCATAATATCCCGGAACATAGGTGTTTCTTCATCCACGGAGTGACCCGAGCCTGAGAATATATTCTTGTGTGCTAAGGTTACACGATATTTTGTATTGGGATGCAGAGCTATTTGTTCTTTGAACCAGTTAGCCACATCCGTTGACAGATAGGATGACACTCTGTTGGCAGCACTGCTTCCGCTGGCCCGCCACCAGTCTTGAAGTGAATAGACGAGGAAGAGCACATCGCCATAGACGAAACTGTAAGTGATGCCGCTGAACTGCGGTTTTGTTTTAGCATTTTGAGCAAACTCCCAATCGGTATTGAAATGGTAGTCGTAGTTCAAATTGTTACTATCATCATGGTTACCATCGGTTACGACTACCGGCATCTGCATCAGCACCGGACGGATTGACTCTTCGAACCAACGCTCCCATTCCCATTCGGAGTTACTCTCCGTACCGGTTTCCACAAAGTCTCCGGGGAAGACGCAGAACTTAACATCTTTTTCATTTTTGATAACTGCGTCTGAACACCAGCGGGCATTGTTCACATACTCGGCATCCATGATATGGCTGTCTGACATATAGATAAAGGAGAAATCTCCTTGTTCTTCCGCTTCCGTTGTGAACTGTGCAATATCGCTCCAATGTCCTTCATATCCGACACGCCAAGAATAGGTGGTACCGGGAGTTAAATTCTCGGCAAGTGCCTTATGACTCACATAGGTATAGGCTGTTTTGGTTGCTAAATTAGCAGCTTTCAAGATACCGGATGTAGAAACGGCATAGTTGAGAGGTTTAGTGGTGGTGGGAGTAGCTTCCACGGTGACGACACCGGCTCCTGACTCAAAGTCAGAAGCATCGGCATCCGCTTTGGCTAAGAGTTGTACCTCACCGTCTTCAATACCACTATTGGTGAACCAACAGAATGCCATGCGGGTCTTGGGATCGCCATGAATATTGGCTATCAAGTTATAGGGTTCTTCTTTACCTACCAGATTGGCAATGGCAGCATTCATCTGTGTTATTTTTCCTGCAATCGACTCCAAGTCGCTTTCGGGATTGAGGCTATCGATGCGAGCTGCTTCTTTTGCGACAAGGAAAGGAATGAAAGAAGGTATGGTGTAGTCTTCTATTTTGTAGAGTTCATCGGCAGCCAGCACCTCATCGGGATATTTAACGGGCGGGATAGGAAGTATGACTACTACGGCAGAGGCAGTGAAACCTCCGTCCACTGTGGTAGCGTGGACAATGGTGGTATCTACACTTATGCCTGTGATAGCGCCATTGGCACTAACGGAAGCGATAGTAGGATCGTCGATTGTCCAAGTCAAACGTTTGTTGGTAGCATTTGCAGGAGTAATCACCGGTGTAACGCCCCCTATTTGCTCTTTGATGATGAATACGGTATCCTCATAGATAGTCAATCCCTCTACTGCGACGGGAGTAGCATCGGGATCATATTCGTAGGCACCGACATCTACACTACTTCCTATAGGACGACCGACACCCAGAATATCTGTTTCAGGAGCTTTGTCATCACGTCCTTTGTTGATGAGTGGAGAAGAGGAGAGCAGCGAGAAGTCTGCAGCTTGCATAGCGGCTATTTCTCCTGCATTAGTGGGGATACCGACAAAAGTGGTGGGGTTATTGAAGTTAGGTCCGTCAGCCGCCATATTGTCGAGCGACATTTTGTAATTAGCAAACGACTCGCCATCAAAACCTTGGTCAGCATAGTTGTAGCTTGAGCCACCGCTCTCTGCTGAAATGAAGTTAACGGGATCTGTAAATCCGTCTTCCGCCTGATTGCCCCAGAAAATAGAGTTATAGACTTCTGAGACTGAGTGAACACCTGCATACTTGGCTCCATAGTTATTTACCACAGTACAATTAATAACTTGTCCACCTGTTTCGTTGAAAATACCTCCGCAGTCGGGCCAACCGTCTATCGTACACGAATTATTATGTACTACGCAGTTCTTTACTATACATCCTTCTTTATGAACACGGATAGCGCCATACTTACCACCGCAACCACGAACAATACAACCGTCCATCACAGCATTGGCATAAAGATAAGCACCGCCACCGCTACTGGTGGAGTTGCAGAGTTCTATAGTGGTGTACTGAATAACGGCAGGAGCATCAGCAGAAGACCCTTGAGCATAAACTCCTCCGCCGCCACCACCATTGCAGTTGCGAATGATGCAGTGATCAAGTATCACATTACCACGTATGAAAGCACCTCCACCTTCATTGGTATGATCGGTATTCTGCAATATCATACCTTCTATATAAGTGGGGACCGTGCAATCAGAAGAATATTTAACAAGAACAAATTTGCCCAAATCCGTCCCGTCCAATATCGACTGATACAAATCCATATCGCGTGTACCGGTGGAAGCATTATAACCACCACGGATATTCACACCATCCTTGATGCTTACACACTCATTATAAGTGCCTGCAGCCACCAATACATTATCACCTGACGAAGATGCATTTACAGCACTTGATACTGTCAACTTAGCCGTTTCCCAACTAAGTCCGTCATTACTATTATCTCCCGTAGGGGCAACATAGCGGTCTGTAGCCCATGCCGAGATGGCTAAACAGCCGACCATCAAAACAGAGAAAAACTTTTTCATACTACTGTGTTTTTGGGGGTTAATGTTCATTTTACCGCCGCAAAAATAGAAAAGTTAAAGATTTCTGCTTTGATTTTTACAATTATAATTTGTCAATCGAAAGTATGTTGTAAAACATATTTATTTATAACCATCTGCTTTACAATAATATATAAGAAGAAATATATCTTTCGTTTCGAAATGTTGCGAAATGAAAGGTATATTTCGAAATAACTAAATAAAACCCGTTGGCGGAATTAATTCCTGCATTACTCTTGGGATGTAGGTTCATGAACGCCTTGGGGTTCTGTTTATATAGGCATGATATGGTTATGATGTCCGCAGAATCACCTAAGAATAACCTAAGAATAACCTAAGAATAACCTAAGAATAACCTAAGTTTGTCCTTTTGTTGTCTGTGTTATGTGTACAGGAAATGAGTTTGTTGAGGGCAGAAAGGTTTTATCAATTTGTTTTATTATTATTTTTCGTCAATGTGTGATGGGTTATAACTAAAGTTACGAGGAGAAATACATATGTACCACAATCCCGCTGACGGGTAACATTTTATTATTTTTAGTTTCCGCCAACGGGTTAAATAAATCAAAAGAAGACCGTAATTTATAGTTTTTTATGCTTTTTGCTTCTGACTATCTTCAAGGTATTAAACAAAGTGGTTGTGCCATTTTCATTCACCTTAAAGGATTCCATGAGAAGTTGTTTTTTGCTTACCTTTACGCGCGTATAAGAAGGTGCGCCGGGTTGACCGAACATACCGGTAAAGAGGTCGAAATAATTATGCAGATGGTGGATGTCATAAGAGGCATCCATTTCTTCCCGAGTGAGGGGTGTGTAGCGTTTGGCACCACAGGTAGCACCTATGAAATATAGCGCACCCTCACTTACATCGTAGGTGCCGTTTTTCTTTCCGGTGATATTTTTAACAGGATCGGTTTCCACTTCTTGCAGATTGGTAATGGCAGTAAGAATCGGTCGGCGTGTATCGGGATTGACGGGTCCGATAACTTCATAGGTGTGATCATGCCCTTGCAAAACAAGGTCAATTTCGCACTCTTTGAATACGGGTAACAGTGTCTCACGCATAAGGGGTGTTTCTTTATCCCGTTGATGGTCAGAGCCGGAGAATAAATTTTTATGTACGAGAGCCACACGGTGTTTGCAGTTAGGATGCGCCTTCACTTGATCACGGAACCAGTTGCCGAGATCCTCGGTGAAATAGGTGGAGGTGAGGGCATCGTAGTTATAATCGCCGAGCCAGAAGTCTTGCATTGAATAGACCATGAGCAAGAGGTCGCCATAGACAAAACTATAGGTAATGCCGCTGAACTGCGGTTTGACAGTGGCCATCGAATTGAAGGTGCTATCGGTATTGAAGTGATAAGTGTAGTTAAGCAAGGGACTATCGTCATGATTGCCATCGGTGGGTACGATTGGCATTTGCATAATCACCGGTTTCAAGGCCTCTTCGAACCAACGTTCCCACTCCCACTCGGAGTTATATTTGGTGCCGGTATCAACAAAATCTCCGGGGAAGACACAGAAACGGGCATTTTGTTCGTTTTGAGCCACCGCATCAGCACAAAGTCGGGCAGCATCGATGTATTCTTGATTTTGAATATGACTGTCGGTCATATAAATAAAGGAGAAGTCTTTTTGTTTTTTATCAGCCGTTTGAAAATGCGCTATATCACTCCAGTGTCCTTCGGTACCGACCCGCCACGAATAATGAGTTCCGGGCTTGAGATTTTCCGCCAAAGCTTTATGGCTAACATAGCGAAAAGCGGTGTGTTTATCGATATGTGCGGCTCTAATGAGTCCGGAAGTGGATATGGCATAGTGTAAGGGCAAAGTAGTAACCGTATTGGCAGATATCTCATCAGCTCCGATGAAATCAGCCTCTGTAGCATTCTCTTTGGCAATCAGTTGGACTACTCCATCCGTAATTCCCTCGTTGGTGAACCAACAAAATGCCATCCGCGTACGTGGGTCTCCGTTGATATTTGCCACCATACAATAAGGTGTTTCTTTGGGTTTTAACTGATTTATCTTTTGCTGTAAAGAGAGTAAGTTTTGCTCAGAGGAATCGGTTCGAGCCATTTCTTTTGCAACCAAGAAAGGAATATAAGAAGGCACAGTATAGTCTTCAGCCTTATATAAACTATCAGCCTGTTGTACCGCCTTATGAACAATAATTATCGGTTGGGGAGCAACAAAAACTACGACTTGCTTTTCTATTGTGCCATCAAAAGTTTTGACAATGACAGAGGTTATTCCCTCTTTACGGCCAATGATGCTATTATTGACAGCGAGTGCAACAGCAGTATCCTCCACCGCATAGATAAGCCTTTTGTCATCGGCATCGGATGGTGATACAATGGCATGGAGCAAGGTAGTGCCATTTACATGAACACGCAAGGTGTCAGTCAAGATACGAAGGTCGGTGACTACTGACTTATGTGGCATATTGAAGTCTGCTCCTGCGTGATTAAAGAAGGGCGAATCAGGATAAACGGAATAGTCGGCATTAAGTACTATTTCTTTTTCTGCTCGACTTTTTGGTACACCTGCAAAAGCAGTAGGAAAGCGAAAATGAGGTCCACCCTCTGCAAAATTATCATCACTCAACCAAGGTTGAATGAAGAAATGCTCTTCAAAGCCATCATTAGCGAAATTGGTATATTCACAGGAGAATCCTTCATCAGACACATAGTTGGCAGGGTCAACAAATCCTTCCTCAGACTGATTACCCCACATAACGCAGTGTTCAACGGTGCTTTCAGAATGAATTCCTCCATATCGGTCGCCATAGTTATTGCAAATAGTGGTATGGCGAACGATTCCATTGAAGTTGGCTATACCTCCGGCATCAGGCCAGCAGTGACCGGTAGCAGAACAGTTGTAAACAAGGCAATTCTCCACCACTGCACTCTTGGCGGAGCCCTCGTTAGCCTCACCCGTAATCAGAATACCTCCGACTTGCACCCCGCTACATGCTCTCACTATACAATTACGCATTGTGATTGTACCTTTGAGCAAAACACCTCCCGCCAATTGATTGTGACATGCATTTTGCAAGGTAAGATTTTCGATTAGCGTTGGTAACAAGCAATCTTGTTCGGTGTTTATGAGACGTGAGCCCATACTACTTCCGTCTAACACCACTCCTTTTTCGCCTATCACATTGACACCGTCTTTCACGGTGAAACCTTCGTGATAGACACCTGTAGTGATAATAACTGTATCGCCAGGTTTAGAATTATCAATCGTCACTTGAATGGTGGAATGAGCGGTTTGAGGCGTCAAAGCGGAAAGCATATCATCACCATTAAGACTGACATAACGACGAGTGGCAGATAATGAGAGAGCCACAAATAAGAGAAAGATAGAGAGAAATGATTTCTTCATAACTATGGTTAATGAATTTTACCTAAGTCGGTTATTATGACACGTTACAATTTTTAGCCGTTAGCGGAATCAATACAGCCCATACATAATTTTTCCAATAGGTTTATTTTCAGTACTTTTACCTTGTTGAGGAAGGCATGGTATTCATCCGGCATGAGACGACAATAAGAGGATTATCAGTTGTGGAAAAATTGCCAAATTTTTTTAGTGATTTTTTTGCAGACAGCGAGTAAAAATGGTCATTTTTATGCTTATAACGTTCACAAAATAAGAGTATTATACCACAAAGTATGCACGATGTCCGCTGTATGTCCGCTACATGTCCGCTAAAAAGGTGCACTTTTTTTGGAAAAAAACGGTGTGAGTTTAGGTTGGAAAAATTGCCAAATTTTTTACTTGCATTTCGTCAAGGGATAATTTTTATATTTTGGGTTGTTTGTGGTTAAGAAGTTTCAACTATTTTTCATCCTGCCCAATCAGAGCGATCAAGATTGCGATACCCGATGGCTTCGCTCAGATGAGTGGAAGTTATATCATTAGCTCCCTCCAAGTCGGCTATAGTGCGTGCTACCTTTAGGATACGGTCGTAGGCACGTGCCGAAAGCCCCAAACGGTCCATGGCAAAACGGATCATGTGTGCCGATTGTTCGTCTAATTTGCAATATTTACGCATCAAACGTGAGGACATTTGGGCATTGCAATGTACATCCTTTTCTCCACGAAAACGCTCACTCTGCACCGCGCGTGCTTTTACTACACGTTCACGAATAGTAGCGCTGCTTTCCGCTTGTTCTTCAGAGTGGAGTTCGGCAAAAGGAACCGGTGTAATTTCAACCTGAATATCGATGCGGTCAAGCAGGGGTCCGCTTATTCGGCTTAGATAGCGATGCACGGCTCCTGGTGGGCAGGTGCAAGGATGTGTAGGGTCGTTGTAGTGTCCGCAGGGGCATGGGTTCATAGCGGCTACAAGCATGAAGGAAGCCGGGTATTCAACGGACATCTTGGCGCGTGAGATACAAATCTTACGATCTTCCAACGGTTGGCGCATCACCTCCAGCACACTTCGCTTATATTCCGGCAGTTCATCGAGAAAAAGAACACCATTGTGAGCAAGGCTTATCTCTCCCGGCATCGGGTTGACGCCTCCGCCAACGAGTGCCACATCGCTCACTGTATGGTGTGGGCTGCGGAAAGGACGTTGCAGAACGAGCGCATCATTACGAGGAAGAATACCTGCAACTGAATGAATCTTTGTTGTTTCAAGCGACTCTTCTTCCGTCAGTGGCGGAAGAATGCCGGGCAGGCGTTTTGCCATCATGCTCTTTCCTGCCCCAGGTGGTCCTACCATCAGAATGTTGTGTCCACCGGCGGCAGCCACCTCCAGTGCGCGCTTCACATTCTGTTGCCCGCGCACTTCAGCAAAGTCAAGCACCGATTGTGCCTGACCTTCCATGAAAATACGATTGATATCGATTTGAAGAGGTTCTCGTTCTATCTCGCCATTGAGGAATTGCACCACATCGCGCAAGTTGTTCATCCCATACACCTCAAGCCCGCTTACCACCGCAGCCTCTGCGGCGTTTTGTTCTGGCACTATCACACCCCTATATCCGTTTTGACGGGCACTGACCGCTATAGGCAGAACACCGCGTACAGGTTGCAAAGAACCATCAAGCGAAAGTTCACCCATCAGCAGAAAATCTTGCAAACGAAGGGTGAGCACCGACTCGTTGGCAGCAAGCCATGCCACAGCAATGGCAAGATCAAAACCAGCCCCTTCCTTTTTTATGTCGGCAGGAGCCATATTGATGACCACACCTTTGGCAGATATATGAAATCCATTGACAGAGAGAGCAGAACGGACACGTTGCTCGCTCTCGCGCACTGCGTTGTCAGGCAGACCAACGATATCAAAACGACCTAACATAGAGGTCAAGTTGGCTTCAACGGTAATCAGTACGGCATCAATGCCCTGCAAAGCAGCTGTAAGAGTTTTGACAAGCATGGGTAGTTTTTAAGGGTTATGGGATTGAGTCTGTATTGTTTTTATTAGTATTTTTGCCTTTTTTCTTTTTGGAGGAGGCTCCATTGAAATCGTACTTGAACATAAAGCCTACCCCTTGAATAGTATGTGCCTCGCGCAATGAATACTTGTCAACAGTGTGGGTATAGGCTTTTGCCCGCCACATACCTGAAGGCGTAAGCAGATATTCTACATCCAGGTTGCCAAAGATTGGCTGGTTGCTGATATCATTATGCCGGTAGCCGAAATTACCATTGATGATTAGGCGATTGGTGGGAGTATATTGGAACTGTGTCTCATATTCTTGCGATGATTCCTTCCCCTCGCCATCGGTACGGATATTGAAACCTATGGAGAAATTGTTGGTCAGGCGCCGTATCCAGTTGTTGATTTGCGAAGAAACGGTGGACGAAAGCAGTGAATAGGTTTCGTTGAGTCCCACATTGGCTGAGTTCTTCAGATACTCGGGTGTATAGAAACGGTTGAAAACAAGCAGATAGATAATCTCACGCATAAGCATCTCTTCGGTATTAATGATAGAACGCACTTGCGATGCAACACTCTCGTCAGACTGCGGCAACTCTATGCCGAAAGAGATGACAGGATTCATCAGATTTTCTTTCAGATAGATGATACAGTTGACGGGTACAGAGAGACGGTTGGTAGCAATATTGTTGTATTCGGAGCCAAAGAGGTCGCGCAGCGAAGCTGTGGTGGAATAGGCAGCAGAGGCATCAATATAGATATTGCGTGTAGGATCGCCTTGGAAAGTGATAGTGCTTCCTTTGCGAATGGCAAAATCTTTTCTAATCAAGTTCTCAAGCGTAAAATAGAATTCTCCTGACTCTAACGTATAGGTACCATAGAGCTGAATATCATCATTGTTGACATCATATTCGAGTTTAATACTGCCTTCACCCCTGCCATGCAACTCGTCGCCTTGTCGAGGGTCGATGATGATATTGACCAGTGCATCACGCGTGGCTTCCACCTGCAAATCGAGCAATACCTTCGTAGCAGGACGCGATGCGGTGGAAGTGGCTTGATTTTGTTTATTTTTCTTAACCACAGTGCGATGCTCCACAAAAGTGATGAACGAATTATCACGTGCAGTGGAAGCAGTACCGAGTGACAGGGTGAAAGAGGAATTCTTGTCGGTTCTGGCATTGGCAAAGATGCGGCATATATCTTCATCGCCCCTGATACGCACATCACCCGAGGCATAAACCTTGCCATAGAACATTTCCTTATTGTTCTTCGGCAAGTTCATAACCAGTGTTTTTTCGCAACCTACATCTATTTTATAACCGAACTTTTTGAATTTGCCGTCATGTGTCAATACTCCGTCAAGATAAAGGGGATTACCTTCTTCATCACGCATCGTAATGTTATGGAAATTAACAGAGTTGATATCCATTGTGACGCTGTCGTTCAAAAAATAGCGCGTACCAATATAGGGAATCATCAGCGAGGCATCTTTAGCAAAAGCATGTGCCGTGACATACGTGCCTTTCTCAGGTCCCTTGGAATAGCCGAAAACCTTCACTTGCCCAAAACCACGTCCTTGAATATCTTCGATGATACCTTGGGTCCAATAGTTGATGAAAGCCAGATTGGCAGAATCGGCAGTTATGCCGATGTCATAGTAGCCACCTACAATGTCCACCTTGCCATCAACAGAAGCAATGGTGTCGTTATTTTCAGTGACAGAACCCCAAATTTCAATGGATTTATCCTGCTTATTGAGAAAGGCTCCGGCATGTGCATCACCTAAGATAGTGTGATTGATGTCCGCATCTTTCATCCATACTTCCGCCTCAAACATCGGACTTGAGAACAGACCATAGGCAGTGGCCCAACCTGTAATGGCTCCACCCAAATAGATGGATCGTTTCACATAGGTGTATTCCAATATATAGTCTAACACGATGTTGCGCAGTTGAATATTGATAGAGTCGGTTTCCCGTTTACTTGCCAGTCCGTCTGCATATATAAAACAGTTGTCGTTGCCTATGCGGAAACCATTCACTTGTAATGTAGTGTCTGCTACCGAATAGGCGATATGACTATCAGCAATGGTCCACAACGAGTCGGCAATGACAAGTTCTGAAGGCAACATGTGAACATCAATGAGCGCCTTGCCGGCATATTGCGCAAAATGGGTAGCCGTGCGGATGGTACCCGCCGTACGAGAGGTATCGGTGTTTTCTATGGATACATCAAGATAGAGTGAGTCACGGCGAGCCGTTGCTTTCAGATAGGTTTCCATGTCACCCATTTTATCACCGGCTGAGTTGTCGGACGCATGCTTATAGGCGTAAATACCGAGATTGACCTGCTTGCTGCGGTTGTCAAGATTGAGCGTAATGTCATCCAACTGCTGACCGCCTATGCTGAGTGAAGGCACCCCTACCTGCAAAGCAAACTGCTCCGTCTTCTCATTAAGAAAACCCTTTATCGTCGGCATTTTACCGACGGAAACAGGTAAATCAAGAATATCGCACAATAAATCCAGATTCTTGAAATAGACATAGTAATCTATCTGGTCTTGCGCGTCCTGATTGAGAACACGGTTGCGTGTCTTTTCGTTGAACATACGCGGAAGGTATTTCACCATCAAATGAGTGAATGCATCCGGCAAACGGCTGAACTTATAGTAACCTGAGAGGTTCGCATTGAGAAAATCGGAGTTTATCTTGAAGTTGGTTTTTTCTTGTTCACCTGTTTCTGCCAGCACACGCAGTTGACGCATCATCAAACTTCTGTCGGTGGAAGTGCGTTCAAACAGCAGAGAGTCAACATATAGATAGCCATTGATATTGTCCAACGAGTTACCACTGCCGTTGACGGTAAGTTTTCCGCTGAGATGAGCATCGCTATAGGTCTCTGACAAGTTCAAGTCGCCAAGATGCAAACGGCTGATATCCAACGTACCATTGACAATGGGTAGTTCTTGTGTAAAGTCTGCCATACCGTTGAAGTTGAAAGCAAGATGTTCGTCATCTATGCTAAGCGATCCATCAAACTCCTTTTCTGAGTAGGCACCATCAATAAGCAGATTTCGATAGGTGTATTTGCGGAACTGGAATGAAGTGACAGCCCCGTCCAAATCTGCACGCCATGGCTGATTCTTACCCGTGGTGGCATCCACTTGCAAACGCAGTCCGATATTACCGATATCTTTCTGATTCAGCAGTTTACCTAAAGCAAATCTGGGTGTACTCACTTTGCCACGGAACGCCAACTGTTCATAATTGTTCTTGCCCGACAAACTGCCATGCGTGGTGATATTGCCCAAGGCAGATGAAAATACCCCATTCAGCGTCAGACTATCTATACGCCCGTCCACCTCACCTTTGTAATGCATCTGACCTAAACGTGCCACCATAGAAGGCAATTGGTAGGGCTTGTCATAAAAATCCGACAAGAAATCTTGCAATACCGCTTTATTCACCGACAAATCTTCCAACCGGGCATGCAAGTAAGCAGTGTTAATATCAGGCAAACCCGTGATACTGACATCTCCACGCAGGAGAGAATAATTTTTATAGTCTAACGCCAAATGAGAAGCGGATAAATCGTCTATTGTACCGTTTATATGGGTAGTGAAGCAGAGACGTCCGTCCACATTTTTGACTGAAGGCAACAGACGTCCGACATCGGAAAGCACCACATCAGCTTTCTCTATCTCTAAATCAGCCATAGCCGAATTGAGGCGGGAAGGGTCGAAGAGTTGCTCGAACAGCAAACGATTGTCATCTGCCGAAGTAAGCCAATTGCCTACGGGATGTACAAAACTGCCGCGAAGTTTAATTTCCGAACGGGGCATCACTACCCGCAACTGGCGAATATCAGCCCGCTGAGCTGACATGGTAACATTGGCCTGAAGGTCGGTCAATTGCAAACCTCCCGACTCTCGAAAAGAGAGATGAGCCACCTCCGCATCTAACGAATCACGGGAAAAACGGTTGAGCGACAGGTCACCATTGATATCTGACACACGAATATCATCGTAACGCAAACGCAAATCGCGAAGACTCACATCACGCACTGCCACTGTTTGCTCGAAAACGCCTTTCGACTCCTCACTTTTTGGGAAAAGAGCAAGAAAAAAGTCGTAATTATGCGTTGACTGCGGACCACGTTCATCCAGAGTATAAGCATTGATTCCACCATGCAACACCTCGGCATGACTGAACACAATCTTCTGGTTGAAGAAACCGAAGAAATCAAATTTAGCCTTCACTGTGTCCACCCAGAGAAGCGTGTCCTTTTGCAGGTCTTCCACATATATACCGTTGATTTCTATTTTGTTGGGAAATCTATAATTCACCTTCTCCACCCGCATCTCAGTGCCTAAAGCAGATGACAACTCTTGTGTCACCACACGAAGTGCCGCCGTCTGAACCTGGCTGCTCTGAACCACTGCCAATAGCATCACAAGGGTGAGCAACAAGCACACCAGCACTATCGATCCTATGTACAATACTTTCTTCACCTGTTGGCGGAATTATGGAACATATATACTTCTCCTCATAACTTTAGTTATAGCCCATCGCACATTGACGAAAAAAAATCAAACCTTTCTGCTCTCGACAAACTCATTTTCAGTACACATAAAGCAGACAACAAAAGGACAAACTTAGGTTATTCTTAGGTTATTCTTAGGTGATTCTTAGGTGATTCTGCGAACATCATAACAATATCATGCCTGTATAAACGGATTTCAGAACGCAATGGCATTATTGAAGCTACATCCAAAGAGTAATGCAGACATTAATTCCGCCAAAGGTTTTTCTTCACTAAAATGCTTCGAAATATGCGTCTTTTACGCCATATTATATTGTAACCTGCAAAATTACAAATTTCGTTCCATACTGACAAATAAAAATCTCTAAGCAATGCAAAATCCTTCAAAATCATCCCTTTTCTCGCGACATAGAAGGTTAACAATACACGCATGTCACTGCAATTCGCAAGAAAAAACACGGTATTAAAACGAAAACTGCTCATTTGCATATATGGAAAAATGATGTTATTTTTGCAAGCAATATCGTCATTTTATTACACTATGTTTTCCGAAAGAGATACCCAAGGTCCACGCCTCAGAAGAGGCTCTATCGAAGTAGTCTGTGGCTCGATGTTCTCGGGCAAGACGGAAGAACTGATTCGTCGTATGAAACGGGCACAGTTTGCCAAACTGCGTGTTGAGATTTTCAAACCATCCATTGATGTGCGCTACAGCGAAGAGGAAGTGGTAAGCCATGACCGACGCGCCATTCTCTCCACACCTGTGGAGTCTTCATCCAGCATATTGCTGCTGGCAAACGATGTGGATGTGGTCGGCATCGACGAAGCTCAATTCTTTGACGAAGGCATCGTGGAAGTGTGCAGCGAACTTGCCAAACGCGGCATACGCGTCATCGTGGCAGGACTGGACATGGACTTCAAAGGCCAGCCTTTTGGCCCAATGCCGGCACTGATGGCGATTGCAGAAGATGTGTACAAAACACATGCAGTGTGTGTTCATTGCGGCGACCTCGCATACGTATCTCACCGTTTGGTGGATAGCGACAAACGCGTATTGCTCGGCGAGACCGAGAAATATGAACCTCTTTGCCGACACTGCTATGAGAAAGCACTGAAAGGAGAACTTACCGACTGATGCTTGCCGATATCCTTCTCCCTTTGGCCATCGACGGAGTATTCACATACAACATCCCCGATGCGTTTTTGCCCACATTGAGGCAAGGCGTTCGTGTGCTCGTACCTTTGGGCAAGAAAAAACAACTGAGCGGAATCTTGCTGGGAGAACACAAAGAACCATTGCCCGAAGGCATCACGGTTAGAGATGTTATCTGTCCGATAGACGAAGAACCGATTGTCACACCAGAACAGATACACCTTTGGCAGTGGATAGCCGACTACTACATGTGTAGCATCGGCGAGGTGATGAAAGCCGCACTACCCGCTTCTTTGCGATTGGAAAGTGAGACGCAGGTGCGGCTGTCAGAAGATTTCGTGGCTGAGAATAAATTATCAGTCACCGCACAGAAAATTTTGGAAATTCTTGAAGCGGGAAAAGAGACAACTATCGATGAAATAAGCAAAAAAACAGGGATAAAAAACATTCTTCCGGCTTTGCAGAAACTGCAACAGATAGGAGCCGTCTCTATGGGAGAAAAGGTGGAGGACAAATATCGGAAAAAAACAGAAACACACATCAGGCTTTCTGATGAATTGAAGGACAACGAATCAACTCTGCAAGAAGTGTTCTCGTCCTTGCAAAAATCGCCCAAACAACGGCATTTGCTGACTGTTTTTCTAAGTCTCACAGAAGATAAAAACAGCATTAGACGAGATGAGTTGCTTGCCTTGTCAGGCTCCTCGGCTGGCATACTGAAACAACTGATTGACAAAAGTATTCTTGTTACCACCCAAGTTGACATCGATAGGTTGAAACACACCGTTGCTTCCCGACAAACATATCCCTTGAACCCTCAGCAGGAGAGAGCCTTTGGACAAATCAAAAACCTATTTGAGGAGAAAGAGATTGTCCTGCTGCATGGCGTCACCGGGAGTGGCAAAACAGAGATTTACACCCATCTGATTGACGAAACCATCCGGCAGGGAAAACAGGTGCTTTACCTTGTACCCGAGATAGCTCTCACCACACAACTCACCAATCGGCTGCAAGCTGTATTCGGTGAACGGCTCGGCGTTTATCATTCCCGTTTTTCCGACGACGAACGGGTGGAAATCTATCAAAATCTGCTGCAACAGAAATCTTATCAGATTATCCTTGGCGTACGCTCCTCACTTTTTCTTCCATTCAGCAACTTAGGGCTTATCATCATCGATGAAGAGCAAGATAGCAGCTACAAACAGCAGGAACCTGCTCCACGGTATCACGCACGCAATGCTGCCCTGATGCTGGCTCGATTTTTCAAGGCAAAGACGCTCATGGGGACCGCCACACCATCGGTGGAGACATACTACAATGCACAAGAAGGTAGATACGGATTGGTAGAACTGCAGCAACGCCATGCCGACATCAAGTTACCCGTCATTCGTCTGGTGGACACCAAAGAACAGTATCACCGCAAGCAAATGCAAGGGCATTTTGCAGATGAGATAGTGAGCACCATCACCGATGAAATCAGGAAAAACAAGCAGGTCATTGTGTTTCAGAACCGCCGAGGATATGCACCATGGATTGAGTGCAAGCAATGTGCGTATATCCCCAAATGTACCAACTGCGATGTCAGTCTGACGCTTCATAAACAGCAAGGTACCTTGGTATGTCACTATTGCGGCTACACCATTCCTTTGCCGTCGGTTTGCCCGTCTTGCAAGCAGCCTACCCTCTCCGACCGCGGAATGGGAACTGAAAAAGTGGAAGATGAACTGCGTACCTTGTTCCCCGAAGCGAAGATTGAACGCATGGACCTCGACACCACACGCAACAAACATGCATACGAGCGGCTAATCAACGATTTCGCCGACCATCACACCGATATTCTGGTAGGCACACAAATGGTGAGCAAAGGGCTTGATTTCAACGATGTAAGCACCGTAGCAGTACTGAATGCCGATGCCACCCTCAACCAGCCCGACTTCCGCAGCAATGAGAATGCCTTCCAACTGCTTTCACAAGTAAGCGGTCGTGCCGGACGAAAGGGACAGCAGGGACAAGTGCTTATCCAAACATCCAACCCCGACAATGAGGTATTGCACTTTGTACAAAACCATGATTACAAAGGTCTCTACCAACAGCAAATTCAGGAAAGGAAGGCTTTCAAATATCCGCCTTACTACCGATTGCTGACGATAACCGTGAAGCATCGCGATTTTCACCTCATCGACAAGATTGCCACACAGTTGCAAACCAATCTGAAAGCGGTGTTCACCCACCGTTGCTCACGCGTGACCATGCCGGTTGTCAATCGCGTACAGAACATGTATATCCGACAGATTATGCTCAAGATAGCAGCCAATGAGCCCTACCAAAAAGCCAAAGACCTATTGGCTGAACAGATTCGGCTCATACATGAAACAACTGACGGGAAAAGCGCAGTCATCTTTGTGGATGTAGATCCCAATTAAAGTACTCGCGCGTGAGAAAAAAAATGAGTCAAAGATTATTTATAACCCAAAAGCCTATATGAAACCGTTAAAAGGAATAGCCGGACAGAGCTCGCTGATAGGAAAGATATGCTTATTCATACTGATTCTGGTGATAACCACCCTTCTTGCCATCGGCTTATGGGCTGTCATCTACCAGGGCGACCAAAGCACTGACTCGCTGAAGGTGATGCAAATGCTTCAAACCATCGGCACCTTCCTATTGCCTTGTTTCATCGGAGCCTACCTATGGAGCAACCGCCCCGCACAGTGGTTGCAATTACACAAAGGCATCCGTTGGCAAGACGCCCTGCTCGTTATTGTGCTCATGCTTTGCGCCGCACCCGGCATCAATCTGCTTGCTTATCTCAACGAGCAACTTGCTTTACCCTCATTTCTGAAGCCTCTGGAAGAAATAATGAAGCAGCAGGAGGAAGCGGCCGCACAACTCACCGAACGGTTTATTAGAGCCGATTCCATCGGAGTTCTCTTCTATAATATCTTCCTTATAGCCCTGCTTCCTGCTTTTTCGGAAGAACTGTGCTTCAGAGGTACCTTGCAAACATTGTTTGCGGAGAACGGAAGAAACAAACATATCGCCATCTGGGTGAGTGCCATACTCTTCTCCGCCATACATTTCCAGTTCTACGGTTTTGTACCACGCATGCTTTTAGGAGCTTTGTTCGGCTATATGCTCACATGGAGCGGCAGCCTGTGGCTACCGGTGCTGGCTCATTTCACCAACAACCTGACGGCGGTGGTGAGTTACAATATCTTCTATATGCGGGGCTTGAATGTCGATGAAATCGACACTTTGGGAACAGGGGACAGCCTATGGATAGGCATTATCAGTCTCGTCCTAACCGGAGGAATAATTTATTTGTTGCGCCGCTCTTTGACGATGAGTAATGCTTCCTCGCGAATGTCTTGAGGCAATTCGATACGGCGCATCTCCAGGCTGCGGCACCAGCCTTCCACATCTTCTTCTCTGAGGGTGTCAAACACCTCCCTTACCGCTGCGTATTGCTCGGAAGAAAATCCGGCAGCAGGGATGTCTGCCAGCTCGTCCAATTGCTCGTCATCATAATAGTCGGGGGCTGATTTAGGGTGCAACAGCGTCTGCTGCTCACACACTAAATGTTCACCACAACATCCTTCGGGACGCGCGGCAACTGTGGGCTTCGCCTGAGTGTCGGCAGGGCTCTTAGAGGAATGGGATGGATTTCTTTTGCGCTCACGCCATTCTATGGCAAAAGCCGTGAGCAAAACCAACAATATGAATAGAATGAGAGGTAGCCACATATCAGTCGGCGGCATCTTCTTCCACCACGAGGTTGTCAATGATGAATTGCTGGCGTTCTTGAGTGTTCTTACCCATATAGTACTCCAGCAGTTCGTGTACGGCATCTTCCTTACGGATACTCACTTGGTCCAAACGGATATTTTTGCCGATGAAACCTGAGAATTCATCGGGCGAAATCTCACCTAATCCTTTGAAGCGGGTTATCTCGGGATTGGGTTTGAGGTCTTCTATTGCCTGCAAACGCTCTTCATCGGAATAGCAATAACGCACTTCCTTTTTGTTTTTCACGCGGAAAAGAGGAGTTTGCAGAATATAGACATGCCCTTTCTTTACCAAATCGGGGAAAAACTGCAGGAAAAAAGTAAGCATCAGCAATCTTATATGCATGCCGTCCACATCGGCATCAGTTGCGATGATAACCTTGTTGTAGCGCAGATTATCAAGTCCGTCTTCTATATTGAGTGCCGATTGCAAGCAGAAAAACTCCTCGTTCTCGTACACCACCTCTTTAGTCAGTCCGAACGTGTTTTTGGGTTTACCGCGAAGAGAGAACACAGCTTGCGTGTTCACATCGCGGATTTTGGTGATACTGCCGGATGCAGAAAGACCCTCGGTGATGAAGATGGAACTCAAGTCTCGCAAGTCCTCATCGGAGTCCTTGGTAAGTTTCACGGGTTTCGAATCGTTCAGGTGATAGCGGCAATCACGCAATTTGGGATTGTTCAGATTGTTCTTTTTGCCTCTCTCGCGTGCTATCTTGGCTATACCTTGAATGGCCTTGCGCTCACGCTCCGAGTCTTGAATTTTCTGTAGCATGACCTCGGTAAGGTCAGGGTTTTTGTGCAGAAAATTGTCAAGTTCGTGACTGATGAAGTCGTTCACAAACTTATTGATAGAAATGCTGCCTTCTTTCGGAGACACATCACGAGAACCTAATTTCGTTTTTGTCTGGCTTTCAAACACCGGCTCTTCCACATTGACTGCGATAGCACCTACAATACCGGTTCTGATGTCAGACAGTTCGAAGTTCTTGCCAAAGAAATCTTTAATGGTTTTGCCGATGGCTTCTTTGAAAGCAGCCTGGTGCGTTCCACCCTGCACGGTGTACTGACCGTTGACAAAGGAGTAGTACTCCTCGCCATTCTGGTCGGCATGGGTGAGCGCCACTTCTATATCATCGCCCTTGAGATGGATAATCGGATAAAGCGGATCCATGTTCATTCGCTCGGTAAGCAAGTCGAAAAGTCCGTTGCGCGAAAGAAATTTCTTGCCGTTGAAATTGAGGGTGAGACCCGTGTTGAGATAGGCGTAGTTACGCATCATCGTATCGATGGTCTCTTCGCGGAAGGCATAGTTTTCAAACAAACCACGTGAGTTGTCCGGCTCAAACTCGATGAGTGTACCGGTCTTCTCGGCAGTAGCCTGCATAATGCCGGTATCGCTGACCAATTTGCCTTGCTTGAACTCCACACGCCGCGTCTGTCCGTCGCGAAAAGCTTGTGCCGCAAATTTCCAGGAGAGAGCATTCACCGCCTTCAAACCAACACCATTCAGTCCTACCGATTTCTTAAAAGCCTTAGAATCATACTTGGCACCGGTGTTCAGCAGCGACACCACATCCACCAAGGAGCGAAGCGGGATGCCGCGACCATAGTCACGAACCTGTACCTTACCGTCAGACACATTGATGTCGATAACCTTGCCGGCATTCATACGGAACTCGTCAATAGAGTTGTCAACCGTTTCTTTGATGAGCACATAGATGCCGTCGTCGGCATGAGAGCCGTCGCCTAACTTACCGATATACATACCCGGACGTAAGCGGATATGCTCCACATCTTCCAAGTGGCGCACGTTCTCATCGGTATATTCCGCTGTGAGTGTGTTCAGTTCGTCTGCCATATAAACATATAAAGATTGCTGATTGCTGATTGTTGATTTCACAAAATCGGCGCAAAGATACAAAAAAATAGTGAATACCGAAAACAGAAATGCAAAAATTAGTTGCAACCATATCAAAATTTACCTGTCAACTCTCAACGCTGATACGCAGGCGCACTATCGCTCTCGATTGTCAAAAAAACTCCTGTCAACAAACTCATATACAGCACCCATCAAGCGTACAACAATATAACATCCCGTGTTCACCGCGAAAGAATGCCCATTCGCAGCCCCTTTGTAGCCAACAAACACGATAGATATACGATAGATACACGATAGATATACGATAGATATACGTTAGATAAACGATATATTCTGCGAACTTCATAACCCTGACTAAACACGAAAGAAGATTGAACACCTGCTAAAGGGCAAAAATTTGTGGATATGATAAAAAAGTAGTAACTTCGCCGTGCTTTTGAGAAAACTACACCTAACCACACCATAATTATGCTTTTTGAAGCTTACATACACGACTTGCTACAACTGCTCCCTTCTTATCAGAAAAAGAAAGAGAAGGCAGAGATGCGGGCATTGCTGGAGCAGAAACGCCGCATCTTATCCGCTGAAGAAGTGGCAACATGTTCACAGGAGGTGGTTGATGCCATCAGGCAAACCGCCGAATACAGGCAAGCCAAACATATTCTGGTCTATTACCCCGTAAAAAATGAGATTGACCTGCGAGAGTTGTTTCAAGACGCTTCCGCCGACAAACATTTCTATCTTCCCGTCACCCATCGACGCGGACTGGAGTTGAGAGAATATATCGGCGAAGAGAATATGAAAAAAGGCAAATTCGGCATTCCTGAGCCACAAACACCAACCTATAGAGGGAAAATCGACTTGATGCTGATTCCCGGTGTCGGTTTCGACCATAAACTCTACCGCATGGGACGAGGCGGAGGCTACTACGACCGACTGCTAAGGCTCTATCGACGCTCATATAAAATCGGAATCGGATACAAATTCCAATGGGTGGACACCATTCCACATACGCATCACGACAAACGCATGAACCAAATCATCACAGCAGTGACTAAATAGTTGAAACTCAAAAGATATTACAACACCTAACTATATCTAACCACATCATCATGAAGCGAAACATTGCCATAGTGGCGGGAGGCGATTCCTCCGAACATGAAGTAAGTCTGCGTTCTGCAGCAGGTCTGAAATCTTTTATGGACAGCGAACGTTACAACATCACCATCGTGGTGCTGAGAGGAGCCGACTGGAAAGCACTTGTCAGCGAAAACGAACAGGTAGATGTCGATAAAAACGATTTCTCTTTCACCTACAAAGGGGTAAAGACACGTTTCGATTATGCCTACGTTACGATTCATGGTATCCCGGGCGAGAGCGGTCAACTGCAGGGCTATTTCGACATGCTCCGTATCCCCTACTCCTGCTGCGGCGTGCTGCCGGCGGCTCTCACATGCAACAAATATGCATGCAACCACTATCTGCAGAATTTCGGAGTGTCGATTGCCAAGTCGGTTCTCCTGCGTCATAATCTGATGCTACCGAGCGAGGACATCATCAACCGCGTGGGTCTGCCTTGTTTTGTGAAGTCCAACACCGGCGGTAGTAGCTATGGTTGCACCAAAGTGAAAAACGCAAACGAGATGCAACCTGCTATCGACAAGGCTTTTGCAGAAGGAGAAGAGGTAATAGTTGAAGCCTTCATGAAGGGCACAGAAGTGACCTGCGGTGTCTATTGCACCAAACAAAAAGAGGTGGCTTTCCCCCTCACGGAGGTCGTGACACACAACGAGTATTTCGACTATGAAGCAAAGTACAAAGGAGAGTCGGATGAGATAACCCCTGCACGCATTCCCGATGAACTCAGAGACCGCGTACAGCAACTGACGCTCAAGATTTATAAGATACTCGGCTGCCGGGGCATCATCCGAACGGATTATATCATCTTGGAAGACGGCACCATCAACGTGATGGATATCAACACCACTCCCGGCATGACACCTACCAGCTTCATCCCGCAGCAAGTGCGAGCAGCCGGCCTTGACATCAAAAACGTGCTGACCGACATCATCGAGGATAGTTTCTGACTTTCCGCACGATGCAAAATAACGTGAGCTCGAAATAACTGGCATCGCCATCCTCTCCCCATTATCGTCATCCGGAATGAATAATAACCCGCTGATGACGCTGATGCCCCTTATACCTAATCTACCCGAAGACATCGGGGCACTTCCGAAACTTGATTTTCGCAGATAGGCTGCGCCTGATGACCACGATAGGGAGGAGATTAATAATCTCCGACATAATTGCATCACAAAATAAAGAGTCAAAGCAAGTATAATGCACAAACTGCTATTTCTCATATTGCCTTATATCGTCTTATGCTGGTCATGCACGCCCTCGCAAGAAGCTGTTCACACCCTGCAGGAGGCAGACAGTCTTTTCGCCGAAGGCGAACTCTATACGGATACCGTAAAACTCAAAAAAGTAATTACATCCTGTAACCGTTTCAACACCAAAGAAGAGTTGGCGCGTGCCTATTATTATCTTGGTCGCAACTACTCCGGGCAAGGCATGGACGAACAAGCTGTGGACTGCTATATCGCTGCCGACCACCTGCGACCAAATAACATCTTAAGAAGTAAAGTTCTTTCTAATATGGCATATATTTGTGCGCAACAAAACAAAGATAGTGTTGCCATTTCATATCTAAACAAAGCAGCAAATTATGCGTTTCAAGCTAATGACACTAACAGATATGCAAATATTCTCCTGTTTATAAGCTATGAATATTTGCAACTATCGCAATATGCTGAATCTGATAGTATATGGAAATTTGCTTCATCCTTAACTGAAAACAAACACATTTCAAACGAATATAGAGCTTGTTATCACAATAAACTTCTCAACAGTGATTCCGCTATATACTTCCTCAATCAAATTGAAAATAGAAATGATCACATTAAGTATCAATATGCAATAGCATATTATAATAAAGAAGACTGGGATTCTGCATATTTTTTTGCAAAAGAAGTAATTAGTCATTCTTCCATTATCGGTTATGTTGGTAGTTCGTATACATTATTACAAAATATAGCATACAAACAGAATAATTCAAAATTGGCAGAAGAATATAGCAATATCATTGATTCGTTACGAGTTGTGGAATTAAAAAATAATGAAAACAGAACAAAGGCTATAGTAAAATTAGAAAAACATAATTTATCTGTTCAAAAACAAAGATGGTTTATATATACCAACACCATTATAACATTTTGCGTCTTATCTATAATTGGTATTCTTATTTTCCTTATATATAAGAGACAAATAAAATATCAACATTCATTAAACACAATAAGTAATAACGTTAAAACTGACAAAATTGATAACATAAATAAAGTAATTTCTTTTCTGCAAGAAACAGATATAAAAAAGTCTCTTCACTGGAATGACTACTATAAGTCTGTGCAAGATATTGACAAATACTTCTATTCATTATCTAACATATTGAAAATTATATATCCGAAAATCAATATTCAAGAAATCAGGCTTTGTGCATTAGTTTTACTAAACTACAAGTCTGAATACTGTGCACGAATGCTTTCCATCTCCACCGATTCCTACAAACAACGTAAGTCAAGATTGGCTAAAAAAATAGGCACAGACTCTTCACATTTGCGCGATTTTTTAATAAAAGCACTTTGCCAAAATGATGATTTCACGAAGTAACTGAAGAATATGTCACCAAATATTATCTAATATCAATAAGTTACACACTTTTCTGTCACCAAGTTTTTCTTGTCAAATCACAAATTCTGCCCTATCTTTGCAAAATAAGATAGGGCATTTTTGCTCTTTAAGTATAACCCTATAAAAAAATATTATGAAACTTAAATTTCTTTTCAGTTTGTGCTTTCTTTTAATTAGCACATCCTTATTGTTGGCTTATGAGCCGCAAGCTATTGAGTTAAACGACATGGTTGTATATCAACCACAAGGAGACCCCGGTTCTTGGGAGGGGCAACAACCACCATGCTACACCTGTTTTTCCGCCACTATTAGCGGAAAGTCTCTTAGTGTAAACAACACCTCAGGCGAACTTGCAAATCTGGTTGTAACTGACCTTACTACTTATTCTGTTGTACTTTCCACGCCCGTGGTATCACAATCGCAGAATGAACTCCCCGAAGGTCTCTACAAACTTGAAATCTACCCCACTTCCTACGCTCCAATGGAAGGCTACTTTGAAGTGGAAGAATAAAATAATTTAATGTGTCCCTATGTCGCCTTACATTAAGTGCAAGTAAAAGAGTTATTCTATCTGATGGAGTAAAAGATGAGTTGGGTGGAAGGTTAATTATCAATCAATAAAAACTTACTATTTATGCAAGAACGACACAAAAATAGATTGTTGTATTTCCATGAGCAGGCAACCACCACAGAGCAATATGTCATACCTTTCATTGAAGAAGTTAAACCTCTTCATGAGGGAATGACAATATTGGAGATAGGCTGCGGAGAAGGCGGCAACCTTAAACCATTCTTGGACAGGGGACACTGATGCACAGGTATAGACCTCAATGCTGCACAGATTGAGAACGCACGCAAATTTTTCTCGGAGCATCCTCAAAAAGAAAAACTCACTTTGATTCTGAAAGATATTTATGACATTGAACAACCTGAACAATATGACATAGTCATCTTGCGGGATGTGATAGAACACATCCACAATCAGGAGCGCTTTATGAAGTTTCTCAAACGGTTTGTCAAGCCCGGAGGCGTGGTCTTCTTCGGGTTTCCTGCATGGCAGATGCCTTTTGGAGGACACCAGCAGATATGCATAAGCAAAGTTTGCAAACTCCCATGGGTGCATTTGCTGCCCCGAAAACTATATGCTGCTTTGCTCCGACAAGCGGGCGAGGCTGAAAGTACTATTCAAGGATTGCTGGAAATCAAACAGACGGGGATCAGTTTGGAACGGTTTGAACGCATCTTAAACAAAGAAAACTATACTGTCTTGAAAAAGGAATATTGGTTTATACAACCTAATTATGAAGTAAAGTTCCATCTGAAAAAGAGAAAAGTATTATCTTTATTGCGTTCCATTCCTTACTTAAGAGATTTCTATACCACTGCCGGATATTACGTGGTGACAGGATAGTAAACAAATATTTGTCAGGGCGCTTCCGAGAGTTTCTTCTTTTTGAGATACATAAGGAATAAAAGTAATTCATTTTTCAAACGACAGGTAATAATATCATCACGAGAGAGATTATCTATACAGCCGCAATAAAAACAACTGGAGGTCTTACAAACTATATCTACCCCGTTTCCCATGCTCCAATGGAAGACTACTGCGAAGTGAAAGAATAATCAATTTTAACCAATAAATTTTAACAATCATGAAGAAACTGACATTTTGTTTGATTGCCTTAGTCTGTGCTATCAATCTCAGTGCTCAATCGTGGCAATCGGGTACACTGAAACTCTACACGAGTCCTGACACCACTAAAGTGGGCATCGGCATATCATCTCCCACAGAACGTTTGCATATCAATAATGGTGCACTTAAAATCGGTAATTCTACCGCAGCTGCTGACAGAGCAAAAAATCTTCTCAAGTTTGGCGATGGCAGTTACGTGCAAATCGGCGAGTGGGAAGCCGATGATGAATTATCTTTCAAAGCCAATAAATATAACTTTACAAAAGGCAATGTTGGTATAGGTAGGACTCTTCCTCAATATAAATTAGACATTCAAGGTAATGTAATGCTCCGAAATGTAGATACCGTATCTTCGTGGCGTAAGAGTTATCTATACTGGGCGGGACATAGTCTCATTATGGGAAGTCCTGCAGGAGTATATGCACACAACTCAATTGATTTGCTTCCGGGAGGATCAAATCAAGGTACTCTATTCTCCCAACTTAGAATGTACACTGCAACCGGAACCAACACACAAGTAGAGAAAATTCATCTGCAAACAACTGAAAGTTGTTGGTTTAATAATGATGGAAACTTAGGCATCGGTACCTCCAACCCGCAATATAAATTAGATGTTATAGGCACTATTCGAGCAAGAGAAATTCTTGTAAATACAAGTGGTGCAGATTATGTTTTTGCAGACAATTATAATTTACTATCTTTGCAACAGGTAAATGAATACGTTCAGGCAAACAAACATCTGCCTGATATTCCCTCTGCACAAAAAATGCAAGAGAAGGGAATGGCTGTAGGAGAGATTCAAACCTTGCTTCTGCAAAAAATAGAAGAACTCACACTCTATATTATTGAGCAAGACAAAAGAATTCAAGAATTAGAAAACAAATTAAAATAAGGAGGACACCACCATGAAAACTGCAAAATTATTTGTAATAATTTCACTTGTAGGATTATTAGTTGCCTGTTCTAATCATCCACAACCTGTTATTGACGATGAACCCGTATGGGCAGAGTTCACATTAATAAAGATGGATACTGAAATTCAACAACGAATCATAACTTCGCCGATTATCAAGGCAATCAGCAAAGACGAAGAAGATAATACTATCCTGCATTATTCTGCCGACACATTGGCTCTTGTAAACGTACGCGGAGATATGGTAGATTGTGAGTTTATTGATTTTCTTTATAAAGATTTTCAATTACTTAAACATCCTCTATATGTACAATTGGAAGGCGGTTATGTCATTGTTGATTGGAAATGGAAACTATTTCATCCCATAGTCGCCGATTGGATAGTTGTAAATGATGTTGATTCTACTAAATCATATATTGTTGCTTACTCCCCAAATCCAAATTATAACAATGGCTTTTGTACCAATCAACAACTTTTCATATTAAATACTAAATGGGAAGAAATGGATAGTTTATCGCAAGTGTGGGACATTTCGAAAGGTATTTTACTCGAAAAACCAGAAATAAGACGAGTTAAGTTGTCAACGTTAGACAATTATAGAAGCGAAAATAGTGACAGAACTATTCAAGCAGCAGGTATAGATTGGGCAAATATGCATATTAACTACAAAGACAAAGATGCACTTGAACGGTATGTTTTCACATGTGATAGCCTACAAAATCTCTACATTTCTGTAATCAATGAGATGATTAAAAACAACGAACATCTAAAATGGTCGCAATTATGAAAAAATTTTTGCTTATATCAATTTACATCGCAGTCATTATTACTATCAGAGCAGAGTATCCCATTCTATTTACAGAGCCGGATGAGTTCTATGAGAATACCACTTCTTCAAAATACATAGATAACTACAATGATCTGGAAATTATCAGCTATAATAGAATTGTTATTAACAAATCAGTCTTAAATAATGCGCCTGAAGTGATACAATTTTCATTAGAAGGTGAAATCGTCACTCTTAAAAGAATCATATCCTCCACACTAAAAGAAACATCTTCTCAATATTTATCTTACTCTAACAATAATGTTTTTTTATACATTTCCATTTTGGAGGAGGATATACTTATAGAAATCCAGTCACCACATGGTTTGTACAATATTATTACAACAGCAAAAGATGAATACATCTTGATAAAGGTAGATGATGAAACTAATAAATTTGAACCAGAAATTTTACCTGTTGATTTATCGTTTGAAGATGAATTCGAACTGAGAGAATTGAATGTAGCAAGTGATGAGAGGATAAAAAATTCAAACACAACTAATAGCGTCCCTTATATCAGAGTTTTAGTGCTTTATACACATAGTGCTGGTTTATTAATGTCATCTTCATCTTCCAATATATACCCTCAAAGAGTAAAAAATAGAATTTATTTAGATATTAATAAGGGCAATGAAAGTCTATATAATAGTCTAATTAATGCAGCATTCGAATTAGTTTATATTGGAGAAGCCTCTGACACAGAAGGTTCATTAACTTTTTCGGAAATATTAAATAAATTTACCAATAGTACTGATAATTATATAGATGAAGTTCACTCCCTAAGAAATAAATATGCGGCAGATGTCTGCATATTGCTTGTTAATCATGAAGAGTATTGTGGATTAGGATTTGTTAAAGCCAATGCCTCAAAGGCATTTGCCGTAGTTAAACCTTCCATTGGTTGTCAAGGCAAATACACTTTTACTCATGAAATTGGACACATCATGGGTTGTAATCACGATATAATAGAGCATTCAGGCAATAACCCATACAAATACGGTCATGGATATATACATTACGTGGAAGATAATCCAAGTATTTCATGGAGAACGATGATGTCCTATGCTACAGCATGTCGTGATACTGACTATTATTGTACAAGAATTCCGTATTGGTCTAATATAGTAAAAACCTATAATGGCATAGTGATGGGAGATGCAACTTACGCTAACAACGCTCGTGTATGGAATGAGAGAGCGCAAACTGTAAGTGAATTTAGACTAATATCTGACAACAAAACACTTACTAGTTCTGACAACTCGTCTGCTTTATATCAAAACATTCGTGTCACACAATCAATTACAACACAGAATGGTTATCAAGTCAATAGTGGTCAGTCTGTTGACTTAACCGGACAAACACAAATTAGATTAGCCCCAAACACTCACATCAAAAGTGGTTCTAATTTCCGTGCACATATAAGCCCTGATGCGGACACTTCTACCTATCCTCAATTTATGCCATCTTTTTCTCAAAAGGAAAATTTTAACAATAGTGATTCATTCTCAATATTTCCCAATCCTACAACCGACATTCTAACTATCAAATCGGGAAATGACTTGGAAAATATTTCTATATTCAACATGCAAGGTCAGCAAGTTCTAAGCAGCCAAAGTCCCACTATTGATGTATCCTTGCTTCCTATAGGAATCTACATTCTGAAAGCCAAAACAGAAAACGGAAACTTCATTCAAGAAAAATTCATAAAAGTATAATCACCAACCGTTCGCGAAATACAAGTAAAAAATTTGGCAATTTTTCCACTCGAAAATCACTCCGTTTTTTCAAGAAAAGTGCACCTTTTTAGCGGACATGTAGCGGACATGCAGCGGACATCGTGCATACTTTGTGGTATAACACTCTTATTATATGAAAGTTACAGGCGTAAAAATGGTTGATTTTACCCAATACCCGCAAAAAAATCAATCGAAAAATTTGGCAATTTTTCCCCAACTGATAATCCCCGCACTCTCCTCTCATTACGGATGAATACCATGTATTCCTCAACGGGTTAATATATTTTAACAAACTTTTATGAAAAAAAACTTTTTTCTCCATTGCTTGCCGTAGCAACGAGCATGACCATCCAAAAATAAAAAATCTGTGGAAAATACAGAAAACACCTTGCGAAGTCACTTTATGGTGGCTTCGCATTTTTTGTGTATTTGCAGATTCAGCAAATTGTTTGTATCTTTGCAAGCACTTGAAAATATCACTCTATGCAATCAGCCTTCAACTATATTCAAGAACAAATAGCTTTGTTTCGTTGGAACAAGGAGCCTAAAGGACTCTATGAGCCGATAGGTTATGCTCTCTCTGCCGGCGGTAAGCGCATCCGGCCCGCTTTGGCAGTGATAGCCTCCGACCTGTATGACGGCAGCCGCGAAGAGGTGCTGCCCGCCGCGTTGGCGTTGGAAGTGTTTCACAACTTCACCCTTCTGCACGATGATGTGATGGACCATGCCCAAATACGTCGCGGCAAACCGTGCGTGCACGTCAAATGGGACACCAACACCGCCATCCTGTCGGGCGATGAAATGCTGATAGAAGCCTACCGATTGCTCAGCCGCGTGCGGGAAGACAAGTTGCCGAAAGTGCTGCAACTCTTCAACAAGATGGCAACGGAGATTTGTGAAGGACAACAATATGATGTGGATTATGAGCACCTAACTGAAGTTACCCGAGACGACTACTTGAACATGATTCGCCTGAAAACCTCCGTGTTATTGGGTACCGCCTTGCAAATAGGCAGCTATATAGCCGGCGCCACCGATGCAGAACAGAATGCCTTGTACGACTACGGAGTGAATATCGGCTTGGCATTCCAACTGCAAGACGACATCTTGGATGTGTATGGCAATCCTGAGACCTTCGGCAAAGCAATAGGCGGCGACATACTGGAAGGCAAGAAGACCTATATGCTGCTCACCGCCTTACTGCAAGCCGATGCTGCGGAGAAGAAAGAACTGCAACAGCTGCTTGCCGCAACACCGACAAACGATGCTGAAAAACAAGCCAAGATAGCAGCCGTCACACGTTTGTATGACAAACTGCAGGTGCGGGAAGAGGCTGAGAACGCCATGCAACGGTTCACACAGATAGCCCTGGATGACCTGCAGAAAATCAGCGTTTCTGCCGAGAGAAAACTGATATTGATAAATTTAGCCAAGCAGTTGCTTGCAAGAAAGGAATAATTTTCATATCTTTGCCGCCGAAAAACAAGCAGAGGTGTCATTTCCTTTCTCTGCAAAATGGTAAATTGTAAAAGATAAAATCATAAATTGCCATGCCATACCGCCGCCTTCCTAATACCGACCAAGCCCGTCTTCACGCTCTGCAAGATGCCGTTCAGCGCGCCAGCGAAGCCGACTTCACCGAGCAAGTAATCAGTTACAAAACACTCAACGAAGCCAAACGTTTTCTGCTGGTGTTTGAGAATCAGGTGGAGCAGTACCACCAGAATTTCCAGACAAAAGTGTCCGCCAACAAACGATACCGGCATATTGTGGCAAACGCCCGTATGTATATCTCCCACTTTATCCAGGTGCTGAACCTGGCCGTTATCCGCGGAGACATCAAGAAAGAGCAGAAAGAGTTGTATCACTTGGATGTGAACAACCATATCCTGCCCGACTTGTCGTCGGAAGAAGACCTGATGGTATGGGGTCAGAATATCATCGACGGCGAGAACGAACGTATCAAACAAGGCGGTTTCCCTATCTACAACCCCACTATCAACAAGGTAAAAGTACATTACGACATCTTCAAGGAGCATCATGTGACGCAACAGCAACACAAGAAAAACACCAATCGTACCTACGAAGAACTCGACCAGTTGCGTGCACAGGCAGACTCTTTGATACTTGACATCTGGAACCAGGTGGAAGATTTCTATAAGCAGAAGTTGCCCTACGAGCGTTTGCGCTATTGCCAGAACTATGGTGTCATCTACTACTACCGCAGCGGTGAAAAACGTCTCTCGCCCGAGACCGACAAAGAGATAGAGCGCCAACAACGCATCTCCCCCACACTGAATTTCGAATAAAGGAAGTTGCTCCTGATACCAAAAGAAGTTGACGCATGCGTCAACTTCTTTTGGTTTATAGACAATGTTAGTACTATCGTTGTTCAATAGGGTGTTATGGTCATTTATTCAATTTTGACACTTCGTTTCAGGGCTTCGTTGATGAGTTTCTTCAATGAGGCGTTCTGGGTTTCTACATCCTTGTGTATGATAGGTCGGAAGTCTTGCGCATATCTACATTTGGCGGGTTTGATATGCAAATCGTCGAACGTGCCATTGACATCGACACCTATATACAAAGGTTTGAGCAGGGAGATATGGTAGTCGAACGACATATCGAGGTTGTGATGACCACCCGCTGCTGCCATATAATTGTCGATAGAGAGGCAGAATGGATAGATGTCTATTTCATCCTTATAGATAGTAAACTGTGCCGATATGCTATCCACCTTGTTCTCGGTTTTCTTATTAAACATCAGAATCTTTGCTATCTGCGTAAAGGTCTCGCCATCAAGCAGCACGAGATCTTTGCCCTCGATGGAGCATGCGCCGCGTGTGGTGGAGGTCTTGAGTTCGTATTTGCTGTTGAGATACGTCTCAGCCGCGATATGGAATTCGGCGGCGCCACGGAAGCTGCGCAACATCGGCATCATGGTGTCGATTTGCGGTATCATATTGATAAGTTCTTCGATGTTGATGTCGAGCATGTGATAGTCGAGTCCGACATAAAGGTGGTTGCGCCGCGGTGTGCGATACATGGCGGTGAGTTGCAGTTTTGCTGCCTTGCAGATGAAACCCATCTCTTCGAGCACGAGGATGCCGTCTTTGACATAGAGTTTACCTCCGAGGTCGCGTGCCATCTGGTCGAACACAGCGGCTTGTTTGATATGTGTGTTAAGGGTGAGGTCCACATCCTTAGGCACGAGGAAGGGGTCGCTCTCTGTTTTGTCGGCGCTGCTGTCTACGGCAGTATCAGTCTTGGGAGCCGGTTCTTCTTCAGTACCTTCCTCTGCCGAGAGGAGGTCCATCAGCTCGTTGACATCGGTATAGTCGCTGGTGAAAGAGAGTTCGCCTTCGAGGTTACCCGTTTTGTCGAGCCAGTTGCCTATATTACGCACCTCGCCCACCAAAGAGAAATCGGATTTACCGATAATGATTTCGCTCTTTGAGATATTGAATACTTTGTTGCTGTAGTCGAAGGTGATTTGCGGAATCTGAATTTGTTCGCCGAAAGCAGAGAGGTCTGCCACACCATCATTGAGGTCGATACTGAGTTGGGGGTTCCATTGCAAGAGCAGATTTTCTTTGGAGGGGTCGCGCCGTGCTTTTGCCGTCAGACTCAGTTTTCCCGTCTGCGCTTTTACATCCTCTCCCACATTGGCTTTCAGACTATTGGTGGAAAGGGTGACTTTGGCGCGGGGTTGGCTTTTGTCTTTGCGTGAGCCGGAGAGAGAGGCAGTGAGTGACGACTGTGTAAGATGACCGTTGATATCGGTGTATGAGCCTTGCAGGTCGGCAAAATCGAGTGCCGCCTCCACTAAAGGAATGGCATTTTCGGTCTTGCTATCATATTCTACATACGCCATTAGTTCCGGTTGTCGGATAGTGCCTCCCATAGAGTCCATCTCTGCTTTAAGATTAGCTGTTTCTAAAGCAAGATTGGCATAGATAAAGTCGCTATTGTTCAGTACATCTGATGCTTCGAGGCGGATAGTAGAGTTATCGAGATTGGCACGGAGGAAGTCAATCATCTCGAAACCAACCGCTGTAGGTTTGAGTGTGGCATCTATCCAGCCGACTGATTTCTTGGTGGGGTTCTGATTGGGAATGCGGAAGGTAAGGTTGGTGGCAGGGATATCTACCAACATACTATCGTAGGTCAGATGGAGGTCAGTGAGGTCCAGATTGCCGCTGATGACCCCTTTCTGCAGTTGCATCTTCTGCAGGGCAGAGAGTCGAATCTTGGCAGCCACCGTACCTTTGGCATTGCCTTTAAGGTCGGTGTTGATGCCATCGCTCTCGAGATATCGGCGGAAGTCGGGGAGGTTGACATTAGCCTTAGCGCGCACATCGCATAGCATATCGCCGAGGAGGTCTTTCAAGGAGCCGGTGGCGTCCAAGGTGGTTTTCTCCACGCGGGCATGCAGTTTGTTAATTTGCACGGCACTGTTGGCTTCCTCATTCAGGTCCACGTGAGCCGTGGCGCCCAAATTGATATCATTGATTTTATAGGGGAAGACTTCCATATAGGATGCCTTGCCGTTCTTGAGCGTCAGGTCGGCATCGATAAGAGGCATAGTGCTATCGTTATAGACGCCCTTTATATCGGCATTGAGCCAAGCCGAAGCGGCATCGATGTCGATACCGTCAAGCAAGGAGGTGATACTTTGGGGCAGCAACTTCAAAAGGTCGGGTATATTCCAATTTTCAGCTTTTACACGGGCATCGACCACGATGTCATCGGGCATGCCTGCCATACCATCAATTCCTACTTCAAACTCATTGACGGACAGAATGGCATTATGGAGGATGACACGCATGCTGTCGAGACTGAAATCGGTGTTAGGTGCCACGAGTGCCACTTGCACATGGTCGGCATACTTTTCTTCACCAATAGTAGCATTGGCATCGGCAGCCATAAGTCGCAGAAATATATCTTCAAATCCGTTGGCAGAAGCCTCCAAGGTGGTGTTATTGAGTACGGCATCGATATGGTTTTTCTTGTCGAGATAGGACAACCTGTTTGCTTTCAGTTCCAGTTCTTGAACGTTCAATTCGTTGAAAGGAAGAGAAAAAGCAGTGGTGTCCTCTTCGGTGGTGTCGTTGGGCAAGATAAAGACATCAAGGTTGTTCTCACCTTGCTCGTTGAAGAAGATATTGGCGGTTACATCTTTGAGTGTGAGGGCATGCACATCGAGTGCTTTGTCGTTGAGGAAGCGCATCACATCCACCTTAGCCACCACCTCGGGTGCAGCGAGCAGTGTATCGCTTTGTGCGCCCTCCATAGGATTGATGATGTACAATCCTTTGGCACGGAGACCGAACTCAGGAAAAGTGGAGAAGAAGGTGAGGTCCACCTCTCCTATCTCATGCGGAGCGCTGATAAATTGGTCCGCCACGTTACGCACAATAGGCGTAAGACGTTTGGGTGTGAACACCATGTACACCACTATCACCACAGCCAAGAGGATGATCCCTATCAGCGAGCCTAAGGTGATGCCGAATATCTTCCAGAATTTTTTCATAGCCAATACTCGTCTTTATTAGTTATTTATTTTACCCCTATTACTCTTGGGGCACTTCTTCGGTTTGTTCACCTTCGGATGAGCCTTCAGTTGAGCCTTCAGTTGACCCTTCAGTAGGATTCTCGCCGGAATTATTCTCTTCGCCGCCGGCGGAAGGGTCGGTGGTGGTTTCTTCCTCAGTGGCGGGACTGACCTCCGCTTCGGCTACTTTTTCGAAGGTATAGGTGCGGTTGTTGTTGGTGAAACTGAGTGAGGTGTTGGTGAGCAGAGTGACGGTGTAGTACTTGGGAACTCCCCATGTCTGATTGATTTCCATCCAATGGATTTGGGTAAGGTCCTTCACTTCCAGTTTCCATTTGAAGAGTTGTGCCTCTTCTTCTTTCACATCATCGCCTTCGTCCCATTCTTTTCCGAGACGATAGCCGTCCTCATCGGCTTTATCGGCACTGAAAACAACATAATAGTAGCCGTCAGGGTTGCTTGTTTTGGTGGTTTTGGCGCGCCAAACACCTATCAGGTCATCTGATGAATAGCCCGTGGAAGGGTTACATGATGCCAACAGCAACACTCCAAGGCAGACACTACCTAAAACATACAAACTGCGTTTCATTGTTATGCTTTTTTGAGATTTATTTTTACACTAAATTCTTCCATGTCGAGTTCTTCGGCATTGTTCACTGAATCCACTAAAAGCAATTCCTGTGCCAACACTTGTGAAGCGATATAGTCGCGGAAATGCTCCACCGCCTTGGTAATAGGGTCGGTTTTCTGTATTTGCAGGCAGATGCGGTCGGTTATCTCCAAACCGCTTGACTTGCGCAGGTTTTGCACGCGGTTGATGAGTTCGCGGGCAATACCCTCTTCTATCAGTTCCTCTGTGAGTTCGATATCGAGTGCGATGGTAAGCATGCCTTCGGTTTGCACCAACCAGCCCGGCATGTCTTCGGTGATGATTTCCACATCTTCCGCTTGCAGCAGGTATTCCACCGAAGATAGGCGGTATTGTCCTTCTTTTTCAATAGTTTTTATCTGCTCTTGCGACATAGCGGCTATCTCGGCAGCCACGGTTTTCATGTCTTTGCCCACCTTTTTGCCCAAGACTTTGAAGTTGGGACGAATCTTCTTCACCAGTTGCACTGCGGGGTCATCAGCGCCTACAATCTGCAGTTCCTTGACATTGACTTCCTGCTTGATGAGGTCAGCCACATGCATCAGGTTCTGCTTCATCTCGGTGTCGGCAGCGGGTATAACGGCTTTTTGCAGCGGCTGGCGCACTTTTTTGTTAGCGCGTTTGCGGAGTGCCAGAATCATACTGGTGGTTTGTTGTGCCAGATTCATCTGCGCTTCGAGGGTGAGGTCGATGAGTTTGTCATCGGCAACGGGGAAAGTGCTCAGGTGGACTGTCTCTCCTTTCAGGTCGCGATAAAGTCGGTCGGCAAAGAAAGGAGCAATGGGAGCCATCAGTTGCGCCACGGTATAGAGGCAGGTGTAGAGTGTTTGGTAAGCCGCCTGCTTGTCAGCCGTCATCTCTCCGCCCCAGAAGCGTTTGCGGTTGAGACGTACATACCAGTTGCTCAGGTCGTTGCCCACAAAACTCTCAACAGCCCGTCCTGCACGTGTAGGCTCGTAGGTCTCGTAGTATTCGGTAACTTCTTTGATGAGCGAATTGAGTCGGGAAAGAATCCATCGGTCAATCTCCGTAAGATTGTCTTCAGTTTTCGGCTTTTTGCTCTCCGGCATTTCCCATTCGTCCACATTAGCATAGAGTGCGAAGAAGGAATAGGTGTTATAGAGTGTACCAAAGAACTTGCGACGCACTTCTTCCACGCCTTCGGGGTCGAACTTGAGGTTCTCCCAAGGGGAAGAGTTGGTGAGCATATACCAACGTACGGCATCTGCCCCGTATTTGTCCAATGCCTCAAAGGGATTGACCGCATTGCCCAGTCGTTTGGACATTTTGTTACCGTTTTTGTCGAGCACCAAACCGTTGCTTATCACATTTCTATATGCCACGGAGCCGTCAATCATCGTATGAATGGCATGCAGCGTGAAGAACCAGCCACGCGTTTGGTCCACCCCTTCCGAGATGAAATCAGCCGTCAGCGGGGCGTCTTGGTTTTCAAAAGGATAATGGTTCTGAGCGTATGGCATAGCGCCGGAGTCGAACCAGACGTCAATGAGGTCTAACTCACGATGCATCGGTTTGCCTGAATCGGAAACCAGAACGATATTGTCCACATAGGGTCGATGGAGGTCGATGACGGAGGGGTCGTAATTCTCTTTTGAGTAGTCGCCTACTTTATGTTTTGGATAGGGGTGCTCTTTCATCACTCCCGCGGCGATGGCTTTATCTATCTCCTCGAAGAGTTCACGTATAGAGCCGATGCATTTCTCCTCTGTTCCGTCTTCTGTTCGCCAGATGGGCAGCGGAGTGCCCCAATAGCGTGAACGTGAGAGGTTCCAGTCGTTGAGGTTCTCGAGCCATTTGCCAAAGCGACCTGTACCGGTTGATTCGGGTTGCCAGTTGATGGTGTTGTTGAGTGCTATCATCTTGTCCCGAGCGGCTGTTGAGCGGATGAACCAAGAGTCGAGGGGGTAGTAGATGACAGGCTTGTCGGTACGCCAGCAATGCGGGTAGGTATGCACATGTTTCTCTGTTCGGAGCAATCTGCCATCGGCTTTGAGGTCAAGACAGAGATGCAGGTCGAGGGTTTCATCCTTGTCGGTCAGCGCAGGGTCGTAGGCATTCTTGACGAATCTGCCGGCAAAGCGGTTGTAGAGTTCGTCATTGACATGGGTTGCATACCATGCCTCATCCAAGTCTTCTTTCTTCCAGAACTTACCGGTGAAATCCACCATCGGTCGGAGTCCGTAGTTTTTGGTAAGCAGATACATGCCGGGCACACCCGCAGCATCGCCCACCTTTTTGTCGTCAGCACCGAAAGTGGGAGCTATATGCACGATGCCGGTACCGTCTTCGGTGGTGACATAGTCACCCAGGATAACACGGAAAGCACCATTGCCGGGATTCACCCATGGGAAGAGTTGCTGATAGCCTATACCTTCCAAATCGACCCCCTTGCCGCGCCAGATGATTTCAGGTTCTTCGCCCAATTCTTTCTGATAGGCAGCCATACGCGCTTCTGCAAGAATGAGGATGTCCTCTTCGCGCCTTACGGCGACATAGTCGATTTTGGGACCTACGCAGAGGGCTGTATTGCTCGGCAGGGTCCAAGGCGTGGTGGTCCATGCAATGAAATAAACCGGTTTATCCACGGCACCCATCAGACTTTCGATCTTCGAATTATGGTTTTCTGCTACCCTGAACTTAGCTGTACATGTCAGGTCTTTAACATCGCGATAGCATCCAGGCTGGTTGAGTTCGTGTGAGGAAAGCCCCGTACCGGCAGCCGGTGAATAAGGCTGAATGGTGTAGCCTTTGTAGAGGTAGCCTTTCTTATAGAGTTGTTTGAGCAGGTACCAGAGGGTTTCGATATACTTATTGTCGTAGGTGATATATGGGTTGTCGAGGTCCACCCAATAGCCCATCTGCTTAGTGAGGTTGGTCCACTCTTTCGTGTACTTCATCACCTCTTTTCGACAAGCGGCATTGTATTCGTCCACAGTGATTTTTTTTCCGATATCTTCTTTGGTGATACCCAACATTTTCTCCACTCCCAACTCAACCGGTAGACCGTGTGTATCCCACCCTGCTTTGCGTTGTACTTCAAACCCTTGCATCGTTTTGTATCGGCAGAAGGTATCCTTGATAGTACGAGCGAGCACGTGGTGAATGCCCGGCATACCGTTCGCCGAAGGCGGCCCTTCGAAGAAAAGAAACTTCTCATGACCGGCTCTCGTCTTCACCGATTGCTCAAACAACTGCTCCTGCTCCCACTGAGCCAGCATCTCTTGCGCCACTTGCGCCAAATTCAAACCTTTATATTCTGCAAATCGCTTCATATTGATAATTACGATTAATCTAATTACACTATATAGCGCGCAAAGGTACAAAAAAGAATTGAGAGTGTAAAACAAAAAAGAAAAAAGCACGGCAAGATTTGCATTTCGTCCGTTTTTTATTATCCTTATCGGTTAGCGGAATGCATGATATTCATCCCTCACGAGAGGAGAGTGAGGAGATTATCAGTTGGGGAAAAATTGCCAAATTTTTTGATTGATTTTTTTGGCCGGTATTGGGTAAAAATAGCCATTTTTTTGCCTACAACTTTCATATAATAAGAACGTTACACCACAAAGTATGCACGATGTCCGCTGCATGTCCGCTACATGTCCGCTAAAAAGGTGCACTTTTTTGGAAAAAAACGGAGTGATTTTCGAGTGGAAAAATTGCCAAATTTTTTACTTGTATTTCGCGAACGAGTTAGTTTTCTATTGCAGATACTCGTTGAAGGAAATCGGTAAGATACAGACGCCAGTTTCGCCAGGTGTGTCCTCCTATGGTCTCAGTATAAGTATGCGGAATGTCTTTTTCAGTAAGACGTTTATGGAAACGTCTGCCATTGTTGATAAACAAATCGTCTTTACCAATATAGACGGCAATCAACATGTCTGTGTTTTTCGAGGGCAATTGTTCTTTATAGACCACGGGAGAGAAAAGTCCGAGAGCAAGGAACTTCCCCGGATAAAGGTTTACGATATTTGCCGCAATTCTCGCACCTGAAGATAGTCCTGCAATATATCGCTTTGTGGACACTCGATAGGTGGTATCCACATAGTGCATCAAATCCTCCAATGCATTCTCTAAGCTATGATCGTGGCACAAACGCGGATAGTGTACGATGTTATTCCAGAGTGTTTGGTGGCTTGGACGGTCTTCGTGTTTGCCGATATTGCAATCGGGCATAACAACAATCATTGGTTCAATGGAATGGGACGCAATCAGGTTCTCTATGATTTGAATCACACGGCCTCGCTCTGACCAAGATCCCTCATAGCCGTTGATGCCATGCAGCAGATAGAGAACGGAGTAATCTAATGAATGATGGTTAGTGGAAGGCGACTCATATCCGGAGGGTAGATAGATGTTCACACGCCGGTATTGTTGCTCTTCATTGTCATACCAATGTGTTTTAATCAACTGACCTTTCGATTCAGGCTGAAGATATAGATCTGCTTGTGGTGAACCGCCGATTGAGACGACATTCCATTTATGAATCATCTGCCAAGCCGTATCTTGATTATTTGGATCCGGCTTTCGCTTGCCGTTAATACGGAAACAATAAGTGTAAGTTTCCGGTAGCGCAGGCTTTGTGGTGAAATGAAAACACCCATCGCTTTGCAATTTCATTTTGAACTTGCGTGTATGCAAGTCGTTATAGTTGGTGCTATCTTCTCCCACAAACTGCATATTTGTCTGTACACAAACTCGTTTTGCATTTCCGCGAAAGCAAAAACTGACCGTGTTGTCATTGTTTACCACGGGTGAGTTGAATACAGTTGATAAAAGAATCATACAGTTAATGAGCAGCATAGGCTAAGCGTATATTATCACACCACATTATATTGCCGGGGCAACCCGTGAACGGCGGCATATTTCCGGCAGAAATTTGAATAATGATGTGGGTTGGTTCTACATCTTCTCTCCAATCTATTTCCTCTATTGGAACCATTTGTCCTTTGCTATTATACATTTTAAAGTCGTTTGACAATTGTCCTGTTTTGCCATAATGCACCGGAATTCGGAAATCATTTTTCCAGTCTGTTGACCGGTTGACGATTTGTTGCGCAGTTCCGACACGGTAAGCATAGACATGTCCGTTTTCTTCCCAGCGATGTTGCAAGATTAGCAAGATTTGTCCTGCATCGTGACCGTTTACGTTTTTGACATGTGTTTTTGCGGGAGCATAAACAGCATTTTGGTTTTGAATAAAGGCTTTGTAATCCAGTATTAATGCGCTTGGTCTGCCTGTGAAGGGGACTCCCATATTAATAGCAGATGTAGGGTCGGTACTTTGTTTCATACTTACTACATCAACCATTTTGCCTGTGAATATAGAACCCGTTGCCAATGCCTTGAAATCAATTCCGATGGCACTTACAACTTCCAATTTACTTTCCATTCTGCAACACCAATTATCTCCTCTCCGCTCCGGACATACAGAAACCGATACTTTATCTATCCCTAAAGCTTTAGCATGCGCATTACTACTACCCCACGAGCCACCTATTTTGTATAAAGTACGTGTTTCCCCACCTATCAGACTTGATTCTTTTATTTGTTGTTCAGACCATGACTCAAAATCGCCAAAAGGAAACAGTTCAATTCGCTCTTGAGCATTTGTAGTAAGTGTGGCAAACAAAATGGTTATTATTGCTCCGGAGACCAAAACACGAGATAGAAATTCATTTACTTTCATAATATTGTTTTAATTTTTCGACTTTTGTACTCAAAAATACGTTCTAAACGTTATCATTATTGCAGATTGGCTTTTAGGAGCCGAGCAAAGTTCTCCGTACGGACAAGCGGTAGGGCTGAACATTGCAAACCAACGAGGAGCCCTCCCTACAACGCCGTGCATTTGCGACATACTCATACCCACGTCTATCAGCAGATTGGACGTAATAGCAGGCAAAGCGATGTCGAAATACATTCTACCTTTGCCTACCTGACCTCCGAATAGTCCTTTATCGGTTTTACCAAAGTGCTGCAACGCGACGTAGTCTTTTGCTGAGACGTTTAGTCCGATGGCTAACAATAGTATTAGCATGAGTCTCTTCATGATATTTTATCTCTTCATTTAGCATATCTTCAAACAGTGAGACCGAATTAGCGAGACTATATTTGCGTCCTTCAAGACGATATAGTTCTTCCATATACCGGCGTTCATGGGGATGGTCGAGCCAGTAGTCTATAGCCCGCGCGAGGTCTTTCGGGTTGCCGGGAATAAAGAGACTTCTTCCGTCTAAAGCGAACTGAGGTGTGGCGCTTACCTCGCTGTTAGCAATAACCGGCACAAGCCCCGTACTGAACGCCTCAATACAGCTGATAGCCTCGCTCTCCATGTCGCTTGCGTGTACATACAAATCGGTCTCCAACAGATTCTTAATTAACTCGTCACGACCGACGTAGATGAATTGCGGCTGGTGTTTAAGGTCTTTGCCTAACTCTACATAGTTGTCGTACTCCGGTCCGCGACCTGCAAAAACGAGTTGTATCCGGTCGGCGTACTTGCTGTACTTCACGGCATTGATGATGACGTCCTGACGTTTCTCCTGACTCAACCGCCCGATCATCATAATCTTGTACACTTCCTTTGTACTTTGTAGTTGGTCAATTTGTTCTTTTTTTCTCTCGCCTGCCTCCATAAACGCGTCTTGGATACCGTTGGAGATTGGATGTATCTTTGCTTTGTAGCCGCGTTCGGTGAGCATATCGCCCATGAATTTGGAAGGTACATGCACATGGCGCAAGTGACTATAAATATCGCGATTCCATGTGCGGTAGAATAGTTCGTTGAACCACTCCACTTTGCCCATACTAACGGAAGAGGTCATGTTCTCCGGTTGGATATGGAACGCACCGGTGACAGGCTTGCCGATTTTGTTGCAGTAATGAATGGCTTCCCATGTGATACCAAACGGCACAAACACATGTACAACATCCGCCCAGTTGCACGCGTCATGCACTATCTCCTTATTATTATAAGCAAAACTAAAATCATGCTTGTCGCATAACGGCTGAAATACCGGAATGCGGAACTTGGTGGTAGTGAAATCACCGTCCGTTAAATTGTTCTCTTTTTCACATTTTACTTGGATGCTTGGTTCATTTGGTGTGTCCCAACAAAGAACGCGTACTTCATGACCGCGTTTGCGCAACTCGCCAGCAAATCGCTGTGCAGAAATTGATGTTCCATTGTTTGTCGTGTAGAAACTGTCAATTACGAATAAAATCTTCATTTCAATATTCCTTAAATTGTTACCATTTTGAGGTTTCTCACCTCTCATTTTTTTCAAAAGCGGCCGCAAAAGTACTGCTATTAATTAATATATCATTCTTCTAAAAAATGCGTAAATTGTTCTAATGTTAAGAAAAGCACTTGCACATGTCAAAAAATTGTTGTACCTTTGCACACAAATTGTTCTAATTCGCGCATAGCGCACCAAACGATTATTACTAATCCGTATATTCAAATCCGTACAATCATGACCAAAACAACCTTTGACCAGAACGATATAATGACCGATTACTCCGGTTTCAAGTGGATAAGTTTTATTCCGGGCAAGCACGCTCTGGACGATATTGCCGTCATGGAAATCGCTTCTACGCAAGCCCGCTTTAGCCGTTTTATCCGCCCCGACCTGTATTTCACGCCCACCTATTGCATCCAGATTGTCAAAGGAGGCTCGCTCCATATAAACATCAACAATACGAACTACGAACTGACCGCCAACCAAGGTTGCCTTATTACGCCCGAACTGCTGGTTGAAAAACCGCAGAGTCTGGAAAATTATGTGGAAATGTTGGTTTTGTCTATTTCGCGGGAGTTTATTCAGGAGCTGAATCTGGCCTTCCCCCTTGCTGCCACCTCATACATCTACGTCCATCCGGTGTGGAATATCAGCCCTAAAAGGATGGAACGCTTGGAGCAGTATTTCCATCTGATGCGCGAAGTGTTCAACAACAAAGACCGCAAAGCGGCTGTTCATCTGGTACGCTCGTTCTTCTATTATCTGGCTGAACCCGAACTGAATCATTTTCCGCAACAGGACATCTCCACCATGTCGCGCAACGAAGAAATCACCGGCCGCTTTATGCAGTTGGTGGACGAGCATTGCGAGCAACACCACAACCTCGACTGGTACGCCGAGCAACTATGCCTCTCCACACGTTATGTCGCCAACACGGTCAAAGAGACTGTCGGAATGACCGCAAGTGCCTGTATCGAGCGTGCCCTCACCCAGCGTGCCCAAACGCTCCTTTGTACCACAACCCTCTCCATCCAGGAAATAGCCGACCAGCTCGGATTTCTCAACCAGAGCCATTTCGGCACGTTCTTCAAACGCCACAAAGGCATGAGCCCGGTAGCATTCCGAAAGAGGTAGAATATTTCATTCTAAATCGTTTACACAATTAAACATAAATCAGTCATTAGAAAACTATATAGACCTTCTAATGACGATTTATAATAAAAGGTTCCCCAAGAGGGTACACTACATAGTTTGTACCTACTCATACACTAAAATTAGGTTTACTCATTAAATACTCGTTGTCGGAATGCATGATATTCATCCCTCACGAGAGGAGAGTGAGGAGATTATCAGTTGGGGAAAAATTGCCAAATTTTTTGATTGATTTTTTTGGCCTGTATTGGGTAAAAATGGTCATTTTTATGTCTGTAACTTTCATACAATAAGAACGTTATACCACAAAGTATGCACGATGTCCGCACGCTGTCCGCACGATAGGTGCTCAGAAGGTGCACTTTTTTTCGAAAAAAAAGGGGTGATTTTCGAGTGGAAAAATTGCCAAATTTTTGACTTGTATTTCGCGAACGGAATAATCCATATAAAACTGAACGACCTCTCAAACATGATTAATATATTCGAACTACTTATATTGAATTTTTCATTTTACTTTTTTAATTATTCTTCGTATCTTTGCAGGCTATAACGTATTAACATTGGCGGACAAAAAATTTATGCACCGAAAGGCAGATATAAATATTAAAAACAAAAAGGCATGGTTTGAGTATGAAGTGCTTGACCGCTACACGGCAGGTTTGCAACTGTTTGGTACAGAGATAAAAAGTATCAGAGAAAGCAAAGCCTCGCTGGCTGACACCTACTGCCAATTCTATGAGAATGAACTGTGGGTGAAAGGTATGCATATCGCGGAATTCAGTTTGGGCACTTGCAACAACCATATCCCCAAGCGCGACCGCAAACTGCTTTTGCATAAAAAAGAACTACAAAAACTCCTGAGGCAAACCAAAGAAACGGGGAAAACCATCATTCCGCTTCGGCTCTTTATTGACGAAAACGGCCGAGCCAAACTGGAGATAGCTCTCTGCCAAGGCAAGCACACTTACGACAAACGGCAAGCGCTTCAGAGCAAAGAAGACAAACGCGAAGTGGACCGCATGATGAAACATTATAACCACAAATTATAACAACTTATAACAACCTGAGAATATAAAAACCAGAAAAGATATGAGTAAAGCATTATTAATGATTCTTGACGGCTGGGGAATCGGAAAAAAAGACAAAGCCGACGCCATCTCATGTACTTCTACCCCTCACTGGGATGCACTTCTCAAACAATATCCTCATTCACAACTACAAGCATCGGGCGAAAACGTAGGACTACCTGACGGACAAATGGGCAACTCGGAAGTGGGACACCTCAATATAGGTGCCGGACGCGTGGTATATCAAGACTTAGTGAAAATCAATCGCGCCTGCAAAGACGGCAGTATTCTCAAGAATCCCGAGATACAAAGTGCCTTCGGCTATGCCAAACAAACCGGCAAGAACATTCACTTCATGGGCCTCACCAGCGATGGCGGTGTACACAGTTCGCTTGACCACCTCTTCTACCTTTGCAACATCGCTAAAGAATATGGTCTGCAAGGCAAGACCTTCATCCACTGCTTTATGGATGGCCGTGACACCGACCCGAAGTCGGGTATCGGTTTTATTGACCAACTACAAAAACACTGCGCTCAAACGGCAGGTGAGATAGCTTCCATCTGCGGACGCTTCTATGCCATGGACCGCGACAAACGCTGGGAACGCATTCGGGAAGCCTACGACCTGCTGACCGCAGGCAAAGGCAATGCCTCTGAAGATATGCTTGACGCCATGCAGAAGAGTTACGACAACGGTGTCACCGATGAGTTTATCAAACCTATCGTTCACACCAGAAACGGTAAGCCCATAGCCACCATACAAGAAGGTGATGTGGTTATCTTCTTCAACTACCGCAACGACCGTGCTAAAGAAATCACCATTGTGCTCACACAGCAGGACATGCCGGAGCAAGGTATGCATACCCTGCCCGACCTGCAATACTACTGCATGACACCCTACGACTCCTCCTTCACGGGCGTGCATATTCTTTTCCCGAAAGAGAACGTAACCAACACCTTGGGAGAGATACTATCGAAGAAAGGACTGCGACAACTCCGAATAGCCGAGACCGAGAAGTTCGCCCATGTGACCTTCTTCTTCAGCGGCGGCCGAGAGGCAGAGTTTGAAGGAGAGGACCGTATCCTTATCCCATCGCCCAAAGTAGCCACCTACGACTTACAGCCAATGATGTCGGCACCGGAAGTAACCATTGCACTGCGCGATGCACTCAACTCTCAGAAATACGATTGTATAATTCTCAACTACGCTAACGGTGATATGGTGGGCCATACCGGCGTATATAACTCCATCCAACAAGCCATCACCGCTATTGATATATGCGTGAACGAGACCGTGGAAGCCGCCCGCCGCAACGGCTATGAGATTATCATCATAGCCGACCATGGCAACTGCGACCATGCCATCAACGAAGATGGTACTCCCAACACCGCCCACTCGCTCAACCCCGTACCATTCGTCTATATCTCTGACAAGAAAAATGCACAAGTGGAAGACGGCATCTTAGCCGATGTGGCTCCCTCGCTGCTGCATATCTTGGGCATAGAGCAACCGGCAGAGATGACCGGACGCTGCTTGATAAAGTAGTAGAAAGAAAGAAAGAAGAAAGAAAGCCATATCTATGAAACGGCTGTTGAACTATATCCCAACCTTAATTATCGTCATTGCAATAGGCTATCTGAGTCTGACCACGGCGTTGCCGGTAAGTCTGCCGAGATTCAATATCCCTTATGCCGACAAATGGATGCATTTCCTGATGTATATGGCATTGTGTATAGCTATGATGACAGATATGCAAAGGGACAACATCCGCTTTCGACTTTCCGCCTTCATCACTTTCGTTTTCGCCATTTTATACGGCGGACTGATAGAACTGCTGCAATCTTGTTTTTTCTCTCCGAGAACAGGTGAATGGCTTGACTGGATAGCCGATGCAGCAGGTGCATTTTGTGGTATATTCATCACATTTGTTCTATTGAAACTATGCAATCGCCCCAATCGTTGAGATATATCATTGCCCTACCCCTTCTGCCTGAGATAGGACTTCGTACAGCACGTCTGCTAATTGAAGAATTAGGCTCTGCTGAGGCTGTATTTCAAGCTTCTGAAGAGGAACTGCTGGGTCTGCCCAATGCCAGAAAGGAGCACGTAAGACTTCTTATCAACGGAAGGAAATCGGCTCTTGAAAGGGCCGACAAAGAGTTGCTTTTTATCGAGAAAAATAAGATTCAGACCTACTATTTTCAAGATACCGATTACCCCTATCGTTTGCGGGAATGTGTGGATGCTCCCTTGCTGCTGTACGGCAAAGGCAACCTGCAAGTGAACGAAGGCAAATTTCTCTCGGTGGTTGGTACACGCATGCCGACCGACCGCGGCAAGCAACTCTGCACCGAGATAGTGACGGAACTCGCCCAACAAGTGGAGAATCTCACAATTGTCAGCGGTTTAGCCTACGGGATAGACGTCACCGCCCACAAAGCAGCCATTGCCGCCGGCATCCCTACCCTCATCATTCCAGGTCACGGGCTTGACCGCATCTACCCTGCCGTGCATCGGCAAGTGGCTGTCAACTCTCTGGAAAACGGAGGCATCCTCACCGAATATCTTTCCGGCACTCAACCCGACCGACAAAACTTTGTAGCCCGCAACCGCATCATAGCCGGCTTGAGTGATGCCACTCTGGTTGTGGAGAGCAAGAGCAAAGGTGGCTCACTCATCACGGCAGAGATGGCTAACGGCTATAACAGAGAAGTGTTCACTATTCCGGGACGTCCGCAAGATACCGCTTCTGCGGGTTGCAACGCTCTTATTAAAAATCAACAGGCAGCCTTGGTAGAATCGGCAGAAGATATCATAAAAGCCATGCAATGGGAATCAGGGCAGCCTCAAGGCGAGGTGCAAACCGAGCTTTTCACCGATCTTACCCCTATAGAACAACAACTGCTGCAGATGCTTCGTGAAGCACCTGACGGCTTGCATGTGAATATGCTGGTGATGGAGACACAACTACCTTATAACCAAATCACCTCCACCTTAATGATGATGGAGATGCGCGGCATAGTCCGTTCCCTTCCCGGCAGCATCTTCAGGGCAGCCAAATAGAAATATTATTTAATTGGAAGATTGCCCCAAAAAAACTTATCAGTTGTCTAACAGTTGCTTCAGCTCCTCAATACTCTCCACTGCATACCAGCCTACATAGGCTGACGCAGCCGAACGGTTTTTCTCCAGATCGTCCACGTAAACGGCATGCCGACTGTCAATAGAAGCCTCGTATTCCACGTGACGGAAAATCTGCTCGGAAGGTTTAGCAAGATGCAACTGATGAGAAGCAAAAATCATATCGAAATACTCCCATAAACGATACTGCTGATAAATAGGCTCCCAATGCAAGTCGTTGGAATTAGACAAGAGATAGGTTTTGAAACCACGCTCACGCAGGCTGCGGATATAATCAAGACGCTCCTGCGGCAAAACATCTAACATACTCAGCCATGCCGTACGCACTGCCTCGACAGAAGCACCCGAATGGCAATACGGCAGCAGAGACTGCAGAAAATCATCCGTAGAGATATTGCCCCGCTCATAGTCAGCCATCAGCTGCTTGGTTGCCACACTGACTGACGTAACACCTTCTCCCTCATCGTCTATACCGAGAATAGTGCGAACATTATCGATGCCCATCAGTCGGCTGAAATTCTCAATACAACGTGGCACATTCAAATTGATAATCACGCCGCCAAGATCGAAAACCACGGTATTGAACTTAGGTGTCTTCCACTCAGTAGGAAGAGGACCATACATTGGAACAGGTGCATTGAAATTCTTCGTTGAAAAATCCATATTTATTCGGGTTTTAATTGATTATATTAACTCATCGGCGGAAATTACTGCACACACACAACTTTCACAATAGCTTTATTTTCAGTACTCTTACCTTGTTGAGGAAAGGCATGGTATTCATCAGGCATGAGTCGATAGTGAGGAGATTATCAGTTGGGGAAAAATTGCCAAATTTTTCGATTGATTTTTTTGTGGGTATTAGGTAAAAATGGTCATTTTTATGCCTATAACTTTCATACAATAAGAACGTTATACCACAAAGTATGCACGATGTCCGCTGCATGTCCGCTACATGTCCGCTAAAAAGGTGCACTTTTTTGGAAAAAAACGGAGTGATTTTCGAGTGGAAAAATTGCCAAATTTTTTACTTGTATTTCGTCAAAGAATCATTTTTAATTCAGCCAATGGTTATATTAACTATTTGCTCTAAATATTTCTTATCAATTGCATCAAAGGTATTCAGTTCTCGGCTATCTATATCCAATACCGCAATCACTTCCTTGTCCTTCCACACAGGCACCACTATCTCGCTGCGTGATTCAGAGGAACAAGCTATATGGCCAGCAAACTGCTCAACATCCGGCACTACTATGGTCTCGCCTCGCTCCCATGCCGTACCACAGACTCCTTTTCCTTTCTTTATTCTCATACAAGCCACCGGACCTTGAAAGGGTCCCAATACCAACTCATTCTCTACCACCCTATAGAAACCCGTCCACCAAAAACCCATCTCCTGATGCAGCACAGCACAGACATTTGCCATAACCGCTATGGGATCCGGCTCTCCATCTACCAATGACTCTATTATCGGAAGCAACTGCCGATATTTATTTTCTTTATCCATTATTTTTTTAGGGCTTCTATACGTTGACACAAAGTGGGGTGAGAATAGGTAATCCATACCGTTAGAGGGTGGGGGAGTGGGTTGCCTAAATGATTCGCCATCAGTTTCTTTAAACCTGAAATTAAGGCATCAGCCAAACCATTATTCTTTGCAAAACTATCCGCCTGATACTCGTGTTTGCGAGAAAAAATATTGCCAATTATCTTAATGACCGCAACAATAGGATTATATAAAAGCATAAATACTACAAATTTAGCCACAAATGTGGGTTCGCAACCTATTGCTTCAGCAAAAACATCATAGTGAAGAATCAGACCCAAAAGGACAAACATGAGCAAGAATTGCAACAACGAAGACAGCAAAGCCCGCAACGTATGATGATGTTTCTCATGCCCTATCTCATGAGCCAATACCGCCACAATTTCCTCAGTTGAAAGTTGCTTTATCAATGTGTCATACAGAACAATACGCTTTTTATTGAAAAAACCGGTGAAATAGGCATTGGCCTTTGTGGAACGTTTTGAGGAATCCTGGACATAGATGTTATCCACCTTGAAGCCCACTTTCTCAGCAAACTGCTCGATGGCATCGCGCAGCTCCCCTTCAGGAAGCGGTGTTTGCTTATTAAACAACGGAACTATGAGTTGGGGATAAAAGAGATTGAGAAAAATAATTATTACTGCCACAAAAGCCCAACCTATCAGCCACATCCAATCAGGCTGCCACATCCAACCTAAGACCACTGCACTTATCAACACCATTTGCATCAACAAATTAAGCAAGAGAGAAACAACACTATCTTTTGCAAAAAGAGCAGGTGTGGTAGTGTTAAAGCCAAACTTGGCCTCAATGCAGAAGGTGTCGTAGATATTGAGAGGCAATTCAATGATAAAAGTGAAAATAATGTAAACCGCAAAGAAAAGCAGTGAATGCCAAAGAGGATGCTGTGTAATAGTTAACAAATGATTGTTAAGCCAAGCGAAGCCCCATCCAATCAGCAGCAAATTAAGCAGTAAACATATTGTATTGTTCAGCACACTCATTTTTATGTTGGCCCGCTGATAACGGCGTTGCATGGCATGTCGGTCTTCCGTATAAATATCAGCGATGGCAGCCGGTATAGGATTTTTGGAATAACGCATATTCAGCAATTGCAGAATTCCTTCCAGTAAGTAGTTGCCTACTAAAATTACAATGATGATAATGAATATAACTTTTTCCATCTGACAAATTCGTAAGGGTGTAGAACTTAACAATTAAACAAAAAATCGAGTGCTTCTTTAATTTCGGTTTCAGAGCAGACACAGCCCAGCCGATAGTTGCCGATAGAGTGGAGCAGGGTGAAAGTGATGTCGTTGCTCTTGCGATTTTTTTTGTCGTGATGCATAAGGGTAAGCAATTCGTCATAATCGCGGCAACTGCATATCAGTTTTCCGTAGAACTCCTTCATGTAAGACACAACTTGTTGGAGCTGATGCTCAGGAAAAGAAAAGCGCAGATGACTCAAATAGAGTTCCGCCACCATGCCATATAAAACGGCATAGCCATGCAGCAAGGGCTTATCTGTTTTTTGTGAAAAAGCCTCCAAGGCATGCCCCACAGTATGACCAAAATTCAATGTTTGTCGCATATTTACCTCGCGGGGATCCGCCTCCACAATGTAACGTTTGATTTCAATACTGCGCTCCACCAAATCTTGCAATTGTAGCAGTAACTCCTCAGAAGGCGAACTAAACCATTTGTTTAAATCGAAGGAACGCCATTGCGCCAATTGGAGAGGAGAAGAAATAAGTGTATGTTTGAGCATCTCTGCCCAGCCTGACAAAAACTGATTGGCAGGCAATGTTTTTATAAAAGGAATATACTCAATTATCCTGTCAGGTTCACTAAATGTACCAATCAGGTTTTTATAACCGGCATAGTTGATTCCAGTTTTTCCTCCTTGAGCGGCATCAACCATTGCAAGCAAGGTAGTAGGAATATTAACATAAGCTATACCCCGCATATAAGTAGTAGCAGCCAGTCCACCCAAATCCATCAGACTGCCACCACCCAAAATAAGCAACATACTCTGACGGGTTGCATCATGATGCAAAAGAAAATCCCAAATAGTTTGTAGCCCACCCACATTTTTGCTTTCCTCTCCAGAATCAAGACATAGCACCTGCGAGTCTGGCAAGTGAAGTGTGGACTGAATAATAGGCAAGCAACAAGTATTTGCATTTCTATCTGTAAGAATAAACACCTGCTCTTTACTTCTTAGACCAATAGCCTCTCGAAGTGACAAATCTATATCATTCGTCATCATAATTTTTTCTGTACACTTAGCAAAATAAAGTAAATATCCAATTCTCAGCCACTTAATTAGGGATGAAAATGATTATAAACAATTGAAGCTCTTGATATTGTCAATATTTTTGATAACTCATCAACAGAAGCCTCTGAAATTCGTCTTACACTTTTAAAATGCTTCAGCAGAAGTTCTTTAGATTTTGAACCAATGCCTTGAATTTCATCTAATTGACTATGAGTTTGCGATTTACTTCTCTTCTGTTTATGGAATGAAATAGCAAATCTATGGACTTCATCTTGAATACGAGTTAGAAAATGGAAAAGCTCATCGGTAGGTTTAAGGCCGATTTCTTGCGGGGGAAATCCAAAAAGAAGAGCAGAAGTACGGTGTTTATCATTTTTGACAAGACCAGCGATGGGAATTGACAAATTTAGTTGGTCTTCAACAGCCTCGCGAATGGCATTCATCTGCCCTATGCCACCATCGGCAATAATGAGATCGGGCAGACAGGAGTTTTCATCAATCAATTGTTTGTACCGGCGATATACCACTTCTCGCATACTGGCATAATCGTCTTGTCCTTCAACTGACTTGATATTAAACTTACGATAGTCTGCTTTACTTGGTTTACCCATGCGGAAAACAACACAGCCTGCAACAGCATTTGTTCCCTGAAGATTGGAGTTATCAAAACTATCGATGACTACAGGAATATTTGGCAATTTCAACTTATCTTGAAGCGCATGAAGGATTCTCGTATTACGTTGGTCAGGATTGAGCCGGTCTGCCTGCTTTTGCAAGTCATGTTGATACTGGACTACATTCTGTTGGGCGAGGTCGAGGAGTTTTTTTCTATCCCCTTGCGAAGGCGTACTGACATGAATAGTATTCTCGATGAAATCAGGCATGAAAGGAACAATGACATCTTGCGTTGTGCTCCCTAACTGTTCACGCAACTCAACGATAGCTCGAGAAAGAATCTCTTCTTTCTCTTCCTCTACCATTCGCTTATATTCCACCACATTGCCTTGCACTACACTCCCTTTATGAACATGAAGAATAGAAACATAGACTTTTTCGTTTTCTTCCAAATAGCCAAAGACATCGGTATCACGAATAGAGGTATTGGTTATAACAGTTTTACTTTTGAAACGCTCAAGCAGATTGTACTGCTCTTTCAACTGTTGAGCTTCTTCGAATTTCAAATCGACTGCCAATTGCTTCATCTGCCTCAAAAGTTGCTCTGTTATTTCATGAGCATCTCCTTTTATAATTTTTCTTATCTGCTCAATATATTCATCGTATTGTTGCTTAGTTACATAATTTTCACATATTCCGCAACAATGATGAATATGATATTTCAAGCATACTTTCCATTTACCAGAATTGATTTCGGTTTCTGTGAGCGGCAAACGACAAGTACGAACAGGATAGAGTTCATGTATCAAGTCAAGCACCAAATCCACCGTATTACCAAAACTATAAGGTCCATAGTATTCACCGGCGTTTTTGATAATTTTTCGTGTTTTAAAAACTCTTGGGTAAGGTTCATTGGTAATACAAATAGAGGGATAAGACTTGCCATCTTTAAGCAAAATATTGTAGTGTGGTTGTAGTTTTTTGATTAAGTTATTTTCTAACAAAAAGGCATCTTGTTCACTATTGACAACAAAATAACGAATATCTGCAATATTTTTTACCAGTTGTTGTGTTTTGAAATTGTCGTGTTCTTTTTGAAAATAACTACTTACTCTTCTTTTAAGATTTTTTGCCTTTCCTACATAAATTATTTCGCCTTCAGCATTCAGATGTTGATAGACTCCCGGTTTTTCCGGAAGAGAAGAAAGAATTTGTTGTATGTGTTGAGAGGCTGACATAGAAATTAATAATGAATAAGAGAGGTAATCTCTATGTCCGGCGAGAAAACTTTTCTTCCTTGCAAGTCGTCCAATTCAACCAGAAAATTAAGGTAAACTTTTTTTACCCTTAATTTTTGTACGAGTTTTACAGCAGCCTGCATACTTCCGCCTGTTGCCAAAAGATCGTCATGCAGCAGCACTACATCATCTACTGACAATGCATCGCGATGTATTTCTATTGTGTCTATTCCATATTCTTTAGTGTAACTTTCCGCTACAACATCTGCAGGCAATTTACCTTTTTTTCGGATGGGTACAAAGCCTACATGTAATTGATTAGCCACAATGGGCGCCACAATAAATCCGCGGCTTTCGATTCCCACAATTTTTGTAATCCCTTTATTTTTGTAAAGTTCACAAATTTCAGAACTAAACCATTGCATACAATCAGGATTTGCAAATGCTGTAGTTAAATCCTTGAACTGAATACCTTTTTGCGGAAAATCCGGAATATTACGAATAATTTCCTTAACTTCTTTTTGTGTCATAATTTTTAATTTGTTAATGTTTATAAATAAAGGGCACTAAAATTTGTTTCACGTGGAACATTATCTTCCAAATATTACCAACAATACACTAATATCATTAGGAGAAACACCGGGAATACGGCTTGCTTGACCTATGGTAGTAGGTTGAATGCGAGTAAGTTTTTGGCGAGCTTCTGTAGTAAGCGACTGGAGAGAATTATAATCGAAAGAGAATGGAATTTTTATAGAATCAAGACGATGGAGTTTTTCTACCTCCAATTTTTCTCGCTCAATATAGCCTTTATATTTGCAATTGATTTCCGTGGATTCAAAAATTTCATCAAATTGTGAAGTGATACTACTTGCCAAAAGTTGTAAATCAGGAATAACATAAACTAAATCTAAAAGAGAAACTTGAGGACGAAGAATAATATCATAGAGTTTACAAGATTGAGTAATAGGAGTGGAGTTATGAGATTCAAGATAAGGATTAATTTCACCGGGGCGAACTGAATAGGAAGTAAGAAAATTATAAATTTTTTCTTCTTCTTTAATTTTATATTGGAGTAAATTTACCCGTTCAGAAGACGCCAGTCCTATAGCATTACTTCTGCGCGTAAGACGAAAATCAGCATTATCCTGACGAAGAAGAATGCGATATTCTGCACGAGAGGTGAACATACGATAGGGTTCATCAACACCTTTATTAATTAAATCATCTATCAATACACCTATATAAGATTCATTACGAGCAAGAGTAAAAGTAGAGCAAGAATGGCAAGAAAGGTGTGCGTTAATTCCGGCTATGATACCTTGACCCGCAGCCTCTTCATAACCAGTGGTACCGTTGATTTGACCTGCAAAAAACAAATATTTTATTAGTTTTGTTTCTAAAGTAGGAAGAAGTTGAGTAGGGTCAAAAAAGTCATATTCTATAGCGTATCCTGGTCGATAGAAAACAGCATTTTCAAGACCAGCCACAGTATGAAGTGCACTAATTTGAATAGATAGGGGAAGCGAAGAAGAGAATCCATTAACATAATATTCATTAGAGTCAACTCCTTCAGGCTCAATAAAAAGCTGGTGAGCTTTCTTATTAGCAAAAGTAATAATTTTGGTTTCAATACTTGGACAATAGCGAGGACCAATACTCTTTATTTGACCATTATAAAGAGGACTATCAGGTAATCCTTTTCGCAATTCTTCATGAGTAGATTCATTGGTATAAGTAATCCAACAGGGCATTTGCTTAAGTTGTCGCTTAACAGAAGGAAGAAAAGAAAAGTGATGAAAAGTGTCTTCACCATCCTGACGAGACATTTTAGAGAAATCAATAGAACGAGCATCAAGTCGACAAGGAGTTCCTGTTTTCATACGATCGGTAATAAACCCAATATTACGCAATTGTTCAGTTATTCCAGAAGAAGCAGGTTCTGCAATACGACCACCCTTAATCTGAACTTTCCCAAAATGAAGTAATCCATTAAGAAAAGTACCATTTGTAAGAACCACGGAATGAGCAGAAAAATTAATATCAAGAGAGGTATGAACACCAATAATAGTTTTATTTTCAATAAGTAAAGAAGTAACTACATCTTGCCAAATAAAGAGATTAGGAATAGAAGATAAAGAATTTATCCATTCATTAATAAATTGTTTTCTATCAGATTGACTTCGAGGACTCCACATAGCAGGACCTTTAGATTGATTGAGCATCCGAAATTGAATAGCAGAGCGATCAGTGACAATACCCATTTGTCCACCAAGAGCATCTATTTCTCTAACAATCTGACCTTTAGCAATACCACCGACAGCAGGATTACAACTCATTTGTGCAATCTTGTTCATATCCATGGTTATGAGAAGAGTTTTACTTCCCATATTAGCAGCCGCTGCTGCAGCTTCACAGCCAGCATGTCCTGCTCCTACAACTATAACATCATACTTAAAATTCATAATACCTCGCAAAGATACAATAAAATTTTGGAATTTGGAACAAAAAAAATACAGCGTAATTAAATATTTGTAAGTAAAATAAAAAAATATTACTTTTGTAGCATAAAAATATGTCATGTTAATAAAAGTGTTAATAAAAGTGTAGAAAAAGTAAAAAGAGTTAAAATATACAATTAATAAACAATAAAGAGATTTATAAACAATAATTATTAACAACAAAACTCGTTAAATAAAAGCAAAATTGAAGATTTGTTAACTAAACTAATACTATTAAATCAAAAAAAAAAATTTATAAAAAAGAATATATATAATAAATAGTTAAATAGGTATGGAAAAAGAAAAACTTATATCCGAAATTAATCGCCTGAAGGCAGAAAAAAATGCTGTAATAATGGCACACTATTATCAGATAGATGAAATTCAGGATATAGCTGATTTTGTAGGTGACAGTTTGGCATTGGCTCAGCATGCCTCCAAGACTGATGCTGAAATTATTGTTTTATGCGGTGTTCATTTTATGGGCGAAACGGCCAAGATAATTTGTCCTGATAAAAAGGTATTGATTCCTGATATGAATGCCGGTTGTTCTTTGGCAGATTCATGTAATGCCGATGACTTGAAAGAATGGAAGAATAATCATCCTGAATATAAGGTAGTGAGTTATGTAAATACTTCTGCAGCGGTTAAAGCATTAACAGATGTAGTGGTAACATCTTCGAATGCACTGAAGATAGTGGAGCATTTTAGAAAGGATGAAAAAATTCTGTTTGGTCCCGATGAAAATTTAGGAAACTACATTAATTCGATTACAGGAAGAGAGATGCAATTATGGAATGGAGCTTGTCATGTTCATAGCAGATTTTCTGTAGCTGCTCTTATTGACCTTAAGAAGAAATATCCATTGGCAAAAGTATTAGCCCATCCGGAATGCAAGAAAATAATATTGGAGTTATCAGATGTAATAGGCTCTACTCAGGCACTGCTTACTTATGCCATGAATGCTAAAAGCGAAAAGCAGTTTATTGTGGTTACTGAATCAGGCATAATGCACAAAATGCAGGAGTCATGTCCGGATAAGGAGTTTATAGCAGTACCGCCGGAAGCTACAGAGATAGTGGTTGATGGTAAACTAACACCATGTTCTTGCAATGAGTGTGAGTTTATGCGTTTGAATACACTTGAGAAATTGTATGTATGTTTACGTGATGAAATCAATGAGATTAAAGTGGATGAGAAGATTGCTGCTGCTGCCATCAAACCAATTCAAACCATGCTTGAATGGAGTAGATAGGGATATAGAAGATATTGAAAAAAAATGAGAGCTAATTGCTCTCATTTTTTTATTCCTTCTATAACAGCTTGTCTTATTTGTTCTATAGCATCCATCTCATTTTCTTCTGCCATGGGAGCATAGTCAAAAGGTTTGCCAATATGCATATGAACTTTATGTCTTCTTATATATGCAGAACCTCTGGGTAATACCTCAAAGCACCCGGAGATTGAGAGAGGCACAACGGGTAAACTTAAATCTTTAGCTATTGCAAACGCCCCTCTTTTGAAACGTCCTACTGTGCCATCTATTGTACGTGTTCCTTCCGGGAAGATAACCACGCATACACCGTCGTGCAGAATTTTCTCTGTATTTTTCATTGTGTTGAAGGCTGATTTTTTATGGCCTCTATCAATATAAATATGCCCAGCGGCAGCGCAAGCAGATCCGATGAAAGGTACTTTACGGAGCTCTTTTTTCATTATCCATTTGAATATAACAGGCAGCCAACCATAAACAGCAAAAACATCGGAGAGTGACTGGTGGTTACAAACAAAGACATACGAGGTGTGACGATTGATATTTTCCAAGCCATCTACTGTTACATTCATAAAAAGCAGCCAATAGAAAAAGCGAGACCAAAACTGTTGAATTTTATGGAGCCATTCTGCATTACGCCAATGCATAAAAATAATGGTGGTGATGGCGGTGAAAATGGTAATAGCCCCCCAAATGGGGATAAAAATAAGGTATTGATAAATGATATAAAAACCTTGAAGAATTTTTTTCATGTTTTATCAGTTATTTTGTTGCATCATAAATCCGCGATAAAGAGCGCACAGACGGCGTATTTCTTCCCATGTTTCTTCAGAGAGTTTTGTTCCGACAATTTCAACAACGCGACCTGCAGCAAGTGTACCTATTTCAGCGCATCGACGAATATCAAATCCATCGGAAATACCATGGAGAAAACCGGCGGCATAAAGGTCACCAGCTCCGGTGGAATCAAGGCATTGAGAGGTAATGGCTCCTATATGATATCGTTCATTGCCTTGTTGTACATAAGAACCTTTACGCCCTACTTTCACCACGGCAATCTCACATTGTTTAGAGATAGCTTCCACTGCTTCTTCGGGTTGTAAATGGGTATATGCATAACTCTCATCCTCGTTAGCAAATACGATATCTACATATTTTTCTATCAAGTCGGTTAAAAACTCGAGATTTTCACTGACCACATTGTAGCTGGCGAGATCAATACTCACTTTGAGTCCGCCTTCTTTCGCCAATCGGATGGCTTTTTCAATTAGGTCATGGTTTTGCACCATGTATCCTTCAATATGAAAGATGTCATATCCGAGGAAATTTTCAGGGCGTATATCTTCAGGAACAAGGTCGGCGCTTGCACCTAAGTAAGTGCAGAAAGTACGTTCACCATCAGGTGTAATCAATACAGTGCAGCAACCTGACATCAATGAGGACGGAAGTAGAATGGGTTGGACTCCGTTTTTTTCCAAGTCAGCGCGATAAAATTCTCCCACTTCGTCATTACCGAGTTTACCAAAGAAGGCTGCTTTACCTCCTAATCGTGCAATGCCATTCAGGGTGTTGCTCGCACTACCACCGGCGACCATAGTTTTTCTGACACTGGCAAAACGGCTTTGAATTTCCATTGCCGTGTCGAAATCAATCAAATTCATACTACCTTTAGGGAGATTCAGTTCTCTGACATCATCTTCTGATACCTGCAAAAGAATATCTGTCAGTGCATTGCCTACACCAAGTACCTTTTTCATAAAAACAGATTTTTATTTGCTGCAAAGATACAAAGATTTCTTAAAAAAGTCAAATAAAAAATGAAGAAAACATCGAAACTGCATCTAAATCTACCTCTTGGCGGAACTAAACAATAACACAATAGGCAAGAAAGGAGTGCAAGAAGGATATCAGACTGAGGAAAAATTGAACATTTTTCGGGTGGACTTTTTGCAGGCAAAGGTTAAAAATAGTCATTTTTGTGTCCATAACGCACATATAATAAGAGCGTTATAGCTCAAAGTATGCACGATGTCCGCTGCATGTCCGCTACATGTCCGCTAAAAAGGTGCATTTTTTTAGAAAAACAGGAGTGAGTTTTTTGAGGAAAAATTGAACATTTTTTACTTTTTAATTCCGTAGTCGGCAAAAAAAATAAAAGAGAGAATTACATAATTGAAATTCTCTCTTTTGCGCTCCCTCTAGGACTTGAACCTAGGACCCCCTGATTAACAGTCAGATGCTCTAACCGACTGAGCTAAGGAAGCATGTTATGCCACTTTCATTTCCGAAAGCGGGTGCAAAAGTACGGCAATTATTTGAATTGTGCAAGTAAAAAATGATTTTTTTGCAAATTATTTACGAAAAGAGAAGTATTTTTGTCCGAAATAGGATATTGCCACAGTGAGAATTGTGATAATCATCTTTGAGGGCGTGGGGTAGATTCCGCATACTTCAACCAAGAGTTTGAGTCCGAAATAGTTGATTGCCAAATTCAGTCCGACGATTGATATATATCGCAGAAATTGTCTCGCTCCGTGCAATGAGGATTGAGTGAAAGTTACGTACTTATTCAGCCAAAATCCGGTAAAGAGTGTAATAGGAAAGACGATACAGAGTGTGGCAATATGGGGTGTGAGGCACCATTCTCTGCCTATAAAATTAAAGTAGACCAGTTCATGACCGATAGCAAAATTGTAGATTAGGAAGTATAGCACCCAATCGAGCACCATATTCATTCCTCCACAGAATCCATAACGGAAGAATTCCGGTGAACAAAAGCGTTGAAAAGGCGGATATAGGAAATCAATAATTTTAGTCAGAAAACGAGTCAACATACATGAAAATAAGTGGTTGGTGCAGATATAATTTGCATAATTCAAATAATAATAGTACCTTTGCAGCCGCAAAGATAAGCATTTTCCTTGAAAAGGCGAAATCTTTACAATAAGTTTCACTAATTGACTGTTATATGGACTATCACTCGGATGCAACAAGTTCGTGCCAAGAAAGCGCTGGGTCAGCATTTTTTGAAGGACCTCGATGTAGCGCAGCGTATAGCCGACAGTCTTGTACTTACAGATAAGACGAGGGTGTTGGAGGTGGGACCGGGAATGGGAGTACTTACTCAATTCCTGCTCCGGAATCCGCATATTGAGTTGACTGCCATAGAACTTGACCGCGAGTCAGTTGATTATCTCACTATTAATTTTCCTCAATTGCATTTGATTCAAGGCGATTTTCTTCGTTTTGATTTGAATATTCTTTATCCTGAAGGAGACTTTTGTGTGATAGGCAACTATCCTTACAATATATCCTCTCAGATTTTCTTTAAGGTACTTGAGTATAAAGACCGTATTCCCTGTTGCTCCGGCATGATACAGAAAGAGGTGGCAGAGCGTCTTGCTGCCAAACCCGGCAACAAGAGTTATGGCATTTTAAGTGTATTAATGCAGACATGGTACGATATTGAATATTTGTTTACCGTTAACGAAAATGTTTTCAATCCTCCGCCGAAAGTGAAGTCTGCCGTAGTGCGTTTTACCCGTAATCGCCGACGACGATTGGAGTGTGATGAGCAGCTCTTCACACGTGTGGTGAAAACCGCTTTCAACCAACGCCGAAAACAGATGCGCAACTCGCTTATGCCGTTACTTGGAAAAGGACATCCCTTTTTGGAAAAGGACATTTGCAAGAAGCGTCCGGAACAACTCTCGGTAGAAGAATTTATTTGCTTAACCTCTTTAATCAGTGAGAACTTATGTCAGAATTGAGAATATTTTATAAGGAGAACGAGAAAATAAAAATCTCCAAAAATCTTGATATACTCAAAAAGATCGAGAAAAAGGACATTATCTGGATAGACCTTTTAGATGTAAAGGAAGAAGTGGAGACTGAGCTGGAGCAATTTCTCAAGATTTACATTCAGGAAGATGAGGAAATGGAGGAAATTGAGATGTCAAGTCGTTATATGCAGACGGATGACTCCATTGTTGCCAACTCTAACTTCTTGAAAGATACTTTTGAGACTTGTCCTGTCAACTTCATTATAAAGAACGGCGTATTGGTGACAGTGCGCGATGATGAATTGGGCACTTTCAACGATACGGTGAAGAAGATGTTTGTCAACACACGCAATTTCCCGAGTGGCTATCATGTGTTTGTTGCGTTGATGGAGACTCGTGTGGAATATGATGCCGACATGATTGAGGATACCACCGAACTGATTACCAACTTGAGTATGGAAATCAACAATGCCAGCGACCACGTGGATGAAGATATTCTTATCAAGATTAAGGACTTGCAGGAAAAAGTAACCGTCATTCGACAGAATGTGATGGATAAACAACGCGTGATTAGCAATGTGCTCAAATGTGACTTTTTCCCTAAAGATTTGCAACCGCGTCTGACGATGATTATAAAGGATATCAACTCTCTGTTTGAATATACGCGTTTCGGCTATGACCGATTGGACTATCTGCAGGATACTTTCCTTGGTCTGGTCAATATAGAGCAGAACAAGATTATAAAGATATTCACGATTGTTAATATCGTATTCCTGCCGCCGACACTGATTGCCAGCATGTACGGCATGAACTTTGATTTCATGCCTGAACTGCATTGGCATCTTGGTTATCCTTTTGCCATCGGGCTAATGATAGTATTTACTTCAATAATTATGCTTATCTTCAAACTGAAGAAATGGCTATAATAATGGCTACAAACCTATATTTATAACCCGGTTGGCGGAATTGCAAAATACGGAATTCAACCAATGTTTGTAATTTTGAATATCACTGTTATAGCATTGGGAGCGACATGCCGTTGATTTTGCGGTAGAGGTCGAGGGCATAGACATCCGTCATGCCGGATATATAATCCAAGATAGCTAAGATTCGCTCGTATGCATCGGGGTTATGAACATCATATTGTTGCGGTATGCGTTGCAACAAGCGCTGTGAATATTCCTTATCAGGAGTGAAGACAGCATTGATAAGTTCTTCCATCAGCATATAGATAATTTTATAGCCTGCCAACTCCACATCCAGGACTTCTTGACTGCGATAAATCTTTTTTACTGACAATTCGGTGCATTGTTTGTAGGCTTTTATCAGGCGCTCATTTTGCATATTTTTGATAAGCGACCCCGTGAAACTGCCGCTAAGAATAGCCTCTTCGTTGTCGATGAACACTTGTGAACATGCGTTTATCAGTTCGCCGATGACGGATGACCTTAGATACGCTATTTGTTCATTTACGTCTGCTACATGCTGCATGGTTTCTATGCGATGTTGCTGTCTTTCCTCATCGAAGAACTGAAGCAGAAGTTGTTTGGTCTCGTCGGTGGTGAGAATACGCAGTTTATGGGCATCTTCAATATCCATAATCTCATAGCATATATCATCGGCTGCTTCTACTAAAAATACCAGTGGAAAGCGTGTATTCATCGGAATCCCTAATTTGGTTGATATGCGCCCCCAATTGTCTTTATCGGCAGTGAAGTAACCGAATTTCTTTTTCGGTGATTCCAAGGCGCTATAGGGATATTTAACAATGGAGGCGATAGTAGAGTAGGTGAGTACAAAACCTCCTTCGCGGCGACCATTGAATTGGTGTGTCAGTATGCGGAAAGCATTGGCATTGCCTTCAAAGCTTACACAGTCTGCCCACTGTTCATCGGTAAGTTTGTCTTTCTGCTTAGCGCCGTTGCCTTCAGAGAAATAGGTTTGAATTGCTTTCTCTCCTGAATGTCCGAATGGCGGGTTGCCCATGTCGTGGGCGAGGCAGGCTGCGGACACCACTTCTCCGATGGAATCTAAGGTTTCTTCAATTTCAGGATGTCTTTGTTTGAGAGCAGTTGCCACATTATTTCCAAGAGAGCGCCCCACGCAGGAAACTTCCAAAGAGTGTGTCAGCCTGTTGTGTACAAACACGGAGCCAGGTAAGGGAAATACTTGTGTTTTGTTTTGCAAACGACGAAAGGGGGCGGAGAATATGAGTCGGTCATAGTCGCGCTGAAACTCATTGCGCGCATCATGATGAGGGTTGTGGTAGTTCTCCTGTCCAAAACGCAGTGTGGTAATCAATTCTTGCCAAGTCATAGTCTTTCAGTTTCCCACGGATTTGAGGGATAATTTACGGATTTAACAGATTTTTAATGCCACTTTTATATAGCAAAATTGTTATTGTTTGTTTTGTTAAAGTTGCGGGTAAGGACACTGTGCTCCAAGTGTGCTGCAAAGATACGCATTTTCCTTAAATCAATAAAATAAATTTGCATATAATACCCGCTGCCGGAATGCAAGTAAAAAATGTTCAATTTTTCCTCAAAAAACTCACTCCTTTTTTTGAAAAAAAGTACACCTTCACAGCACCTATCGTGCGGACAGCGTGCGGACATCGTGCATACTTTGAGGTATAACACTCTTATTATATGTGCGTTATGGATGCAAAAATGACTATTTTTACCCTTTTCCTGCAAAAAGTCCACCCGAAAAATGTTCAATTTTTCCTCAGTCTGATTTCCTTCTCGCATTTCTTTCTTGCCTATTTTGATTATTTAGTTCCGCCAAGAGGTAGATTTAGATGCAGTTTCGATGTTTTCTTCATTTTTTATTTGACTTTTTTAAGAAATCTTTGTATCTTTGCAGGCGATAAGTGAGAAACAAGTAATCAATCATCATTAATTTAGTTAAAACACATTTAAGCCTATGGTGAAATAACGGTCTTACAGACATTAACATAAAAAGCGTTTGCTTTATTTGGGAGTTTCCTCAATACTTCGACACTATTGCAAAACTCTCCCTGAATATTGCGAAGCGTTCACACTTGGAGTGTGGGCATTTCTGCACATTTATTGGAGAGTTTGGGAGTCGAAGCCCGAGGAACTCAATAGAGGTATAAAGCAGAATAGTCCGCACTTTTTATGTGTCTATTTCATAGATAGGACTATAACGGAGTAATGCCCAAAATCCGATAAAAGAGTAGGCAAAACTAAAACAATTGAATAATATGAAAAACAAATTTTTAATTGCAGCATTGTTCATAGCTGCATTTTTCACAAGCTGTAATAATGAACCCAAAGAAAAATATTACATTAAACATCCATTTGGTAGTGGGGCAGACGAAGATTGGGAATGGGTTGAAATGAAATATCAAAAGGATGGTACTTATGTATATGAGGATTTATTTGGTGGTACCGGTGTAAATATCAGTGGAGACGATAATAATGAGTTATGGTTTCCGATAGAAAATATTTCTTTCTATCTCGAAAGTAAAACCATTTCCGAGCCAATAAGTGTAGGAGATAAATGTAAATTTGTATATGATCCAACTCAATTAGTAAATAATAGAGTGTCTATTACAAAAATCAGCAATGAAAAACATGTGGCATATGTGAGATTCCAAAAAGAAGATGATACCGGATTAATAACTGATATGTCAATAGCAAAAGCAATAGGAGGAGAACTGAAAATATATGCAACTAAACATTTTGGTTTGAGTAGTGGTATTTCAGAATACTATGAAATACCCATTAAATATTCTTATCCATTATGTACTGTAAATGGGAATCCCACTTATCTTTTAGAATCAAATACACATACCTATTACTTTGAAGACGGATTAAACTATACTATAATATGCTCAATGAAGAATGGGCAATACTCTTACGGTATTAAAATAGATTGGTGATTATTTTTTGTTAGATAAAAACTGTATTAGTTAAATATTAAATAGAAAGCATTTTAGAGACCGGCAAATTTGTTGGTCTCTTTTGTGAAGGAAGGTTGAGAGTTTTTGTTGAAATTAGGAAAAGTATTATCTATTGCTGGAATTAAATTTTTGTTTGGATAATTTTTTCAATTACTAAAGTTTCCCGCATCAAATTGAAACAATATCCCTAAGACTATTCAATGTCTCATCAAGCGGACATGCAAATGGTAGGCAGCGGTCCGCAGTAGGACATTAGTAGGTTGTTAGTAGGTGATTAGTAGGTTCATCAGCGTATAGCAGAATACCCTCAAAGTGACCAACAAACGCTGGGTAGTACCCTTTGCGGGTAAAGGAAGAATCGAGAACTTCATTATCTATCGGCAGCGTGAATGGGGCACTTCTCCAGATTACTACCAATTATTCGGCAATTGCAACCTTGACAACATATTCAAAATTAGCATGCTCGTCACCGGTTGGGATGAACAGGAAGCAGCTGACTATGTCAATTCAATTCGTAATATGACAGACCGTTACTATCGCCTTTATGCCGATATCTCGTTTGAAGGCGGTGAGTCGTTAACGGTGGATAGCTATGGAAATGTGCCGGAAGAGTTAACCGAAGGATATAAAGGATACCTTTACCCCTCCTATACTGTGAGTTATTTAACCACAACCGGCAGATTCAGCATAGAATTCAACTATAGTTATGTCACTTATGTTTGATATGCGCATGAACCTCCTTTTGATTCATATTCTTTCGGAACAGATGCCGGTGAAATCGGTTATAATGAGGGAAAAATAGTGGAAGGAGAAGTGTTTGAACCTAAGGGGTTAAACGATGGCAGAGGCTGGCAATTGCCAGCCTCTTTTCATTTTTCATTTTCACTTTTTAATTATTCTTTGTATCTTTGCAGGCTAATAAATGTAAAAATGGTAAAAAATCTTAAAATTTAACACTATGAGACTAATTATTGAACCTAATTATGAGTTGCTGTCTGCATGGGTAGCCAACTATGTTGCCAAGCGTATTAATGAGGCACAACCCAAAGAGAGTAAGCCTTTTGTGCTGGGTCTTCCTACCGGCTCAAGCCCCCTTGGTATGTATAAAAAACTGATTGAACTTAATCAGGCGGGCAAGGTAAGCTTCCGCAATGTGGTCACCTTCAACATGGATGAGTATGTGGGTCTGCCTGTGGAGCATCCCGAGAGCTACCATAGCTTCATGTGGAACAACTTCTTCAGTCACATCGACATCAAGCAAGACAATGTGAACATCCTCAACGGCAATGCTCATGACCTTCAAGCTGAATGTGCCCGCTATGAGGAGAAAATCAAATATTATGGCGGCATTGACCTCTTCCTCGGTGGCATTGGCCCTGATGGACATATCGCTTTCAACGAGCCGGGGTCATCGCTCAGCTCCCGTACACGTAAGAAAAACCTCACGACTGACACCATCATTGCCAATTCACGTTTCTTTGACAACGATGTTAATCTCGTGCCTAAAACGGCATTGACCGTAGGTGTAGGCACCGTGATGGATGCCAAAGAGGTGCTCATTATGGTGAATGGACATAACAAAGCCCGCGCTTTACAGCACGCTGTGGAAGAGCCTATCAACCACATGTGGACCGTCAGTGCCCTGCAGATGCACCAACGCGGTATCATCGTATGCGACGAGGCGGCTTGCGAAGAACTAAAACTCGGTACTTACAAGTATTTCCGTGATATAGAAAAAGATAATTTAGACCCGAATACGTTGTTGTAATGTCAGCAGCTAAATGGATATTAGGTGGACTCGGGTTTGTTCTTGGCGGACCCATTGGAGCGGTGGTCGGTGTACTGATTGCTTCGCTCTTTGACTCCTCTAAGGCTTTGCCCGGGGGCGATGGTGCTCAATATGCATCGGCATCCTCAGCTGATGCAACTTACAATAGCCGCAATCGTCGCCCCACGCCGGGAGATATTCGTGTATCTGTGCTGGTGCTGCTGGCTTGCGTGATGAAAGCGGACGGGCATGTGAAAAAGCAGGAACTGGAAGTCGTGAAACATTTTCTCCTGCAAAACTACGGAGAAGAGGGGGGAAAACAGGCGCTGCAGATGCTAAAACAATTGCTTGAACAAGATATCGACTATATGTCTGTGGCAGGACAGATTCGCCAACATGTCAACTACTCTACCCGCCTTGAGATTTTGCATCTTCTGCTGGAAGTTGCGCATGCCGATGACACCTACGATTCGCAAGAACAATATGTCATAGAACGCTTAGTACAAGGACTGTTTGTTTCCACAGCTGACTATCGTTCATTGTTGGCTCTTTATGGCAAGAAACAAGACCCGGATTGGGCTTATAAAGCACTTGAGATTGAGCCTTCTGCCACTAACGACGAGGTCAAGAAAGCCTATCGCCGTATGGCAATGAAATATCACCCTGACAAAGTGGCATCTGCCGGTGAAGATATCAAGCAAAAAGCCACTGAGAAATTCCGCGCTATCAACGAGGCGTACGAAACCGTCAAAAAACAACGCGGCATGAGTTAATAATCCGTTTAATCCATTCTCATCGGAAAAATCGATGGGAACATTTAATCATTATGCAAATCTACAACACTCTCACCCGTACCAAGCAAGAATTTATCCCGCTCAATGCTCCTCATGTCGGACTTTATGTATGCGGACCCACTGTATATGGTGATGCTCATTTGGGACATGCGCGTCCTGCCATCACATTTGATTTGCTCTATCGATACCTTACCCATTTGGGGTATAAAGTGCGCTATGTGCGCAATATTACTGACGTAGGACATTTGGAACACGATGCCGATGAGGGAGAAGACAAAATAGCCAAGAAGGCTCGTTTGGAGCAATTGGAGCCAATGGAGGTGGTGCAGTATTATCTCAATCGATACCATCGTGATATGGAGGCTCTCAATGTATTGCCGCCGTCCATAGAACCTCATGCTTCCGGACATATCATAGAACAGATTGAGTTTATCAAGAAAATATTAGAGGCAGGGTATGCTTATGAAAGTGAGGGGAGTGTATATTTTGATGTAGAGAAGTATGCCAAGGATTTCCATTACGGAAAACTCTCCGGCAGAAATATAGATGAACTCTATCAAGAGACCCGTGAGTTAGATGGACAGCAAGAGAAAAAGAATAGTTATGACTTTGCCCTCTGGAAAAAAGCAGCCCCTGAGCATATCATGCATTGGCCCTCTCCTTGGTCGGAAGGTTTCCCTGGTTGGCATTTGGAATGTTCCGCAATGGGTACCAAATACTTAGGTGAGCAGTTCGATATTCATGGCGGAGGTATGGACTTGATGTTTCCCCACCACGAGGCTGAGATAGCGCAAAGTTGTGCTGCCTTAGGTCATGACACCGTTCGATATTGGATGCACAACAACATGATTACCATTGCAGGCAAGAAGATGGGAAAAAGTTATGGGAACTTCATCACGTTGGAGCAGTTCTTCAAAGGCGAACATGAACTTTTGAGCAAACCTTTCTCGCCGATGACCATTAGGTTCTTTATCTTGATGGCTCATTATCGTAGTACAGTGGACTTTTCATCGGAAGCCTTAGAGGCCGCCGAAAAAGGGTTGGCACGATTGACAGAAACCTATCAGCGACTTATCAAACTGCAGCCCGGTAAAGAAACGACGGTCGATGTAGCGGGATTGCGTGAACGTTGCGAGGAAGCTATGGCAGATGATTTGAACTCGCCTATTGTAATCTCACACTTGTTCGATTCATCTCGCGCTATCAACACCGTCTATGACGGTAAAGGCACTATCTCAGAAGCCGATTTGAAAGAATTACAGTCTGTATGGAAACTCTTTGTGGAAGATATTTTAGGACTGCGCATGGAAGAGCAAGGAGAGAGTAACGAGGCTTATAAGAAAGTTGTTGACTTGATTCTTAATATGCGTTTGGAGGCAAAACGTGAGAAAAATTGGGCTTTGTCCGACAAAATACGCAATGAACTCACTGCATTAGGCTTCTCCATCAAAGATACCAAAGATGGCTTTGAGTGGAGTCTGTAATGCAGAGAATTATAAATTGATAGTTTTATCTGCTGTAAAACCGTAATACCTGTGGAGATTTTTTATATTGAAATCAAAAATTAGAAATATCTTATGTTTTCCGATTTTAGTTTTATGCAGATAGCCAGTGCGTTCATCGTACTTTTCGCTATCATCGACCCCTTGGGAAGTATTCCTATCATTCTGAGTCTGGAGCAAAAAGGGGAGAAAATACAAGCATGGAAAGTAGTGCTGGTGGCTTTCGTCATTATGGTCATCTTCCTTTTCGCAGGCGAGTGGATTCTCAACTTCCTGGGTGTGGATATCAAATCATTTGCTGCGGCAGGTGCCATTATCCTCTTTTTAATGGCACTTGAGATGGTGTGTGATATTGAAATCTTCAAAAACAACGGGCCCGAAGGCACTGCCTCTATCGTACCTCTTGCCTTTCCCTTGTTTGCCGGGCCGGGTGTATTCACCGCACTTGTGGCATTACAGGTCGAGTATGCCACCATCAATATCGTTCTTGCTTTGGTACTAAATATGTTCTTCCTCTACTTTGAGTTGCGAGCAACCGGCTTAATAAAAAGAGCCCTCGGTGAGAGCGGTATCTATATCATTCGTAAGTTCTTCGGCATAGTGCTACTTGCCATCGCTGTTAAACTATTCACGTCAAACATTGCCAGTCTTGTTTGATGACTACAATAAACGTTGTGCATAATGAAACATTTCTCCTTTATACTTTTCCTTTTGGCAGTATTGCTTTCTGCTTGTCACACTTCGCCTCGCTTTAAGGTAGTAGGTAATATTAGTGAAGCAGCGGATAGCACTATATATCTGGACTATCTTGCACTTAAAGAAACTGTCGCGGTGGATTCTTGTGTGGTGAAGGAAAATGGAGAATTTTGTTTGAAAGCTGAGGCACCTCAATATCCTGATTTATATCGGCTGAGAGTAGGGAAAAAGCAACTTATACTTGCCATTGATTCTGCAGAAACCATACATCTCCAAACTTCTTTATCCGACTTTCCTTATGCTGATGTTTCAGGGTCGGAGAAGACAAGGCAACTGACAACTCTGCGTCGTTCAATCAGATCGGTTACTATTGATGAACACAAGCAGTTTGCCCGACAACTCATCCTGCAAGATCCACGAAGCCAAGTGGCTTATTATGCACTTTTCCAGCAGAAAAACGGACAATGGGTGTTTGACCTCTATGCCAATGAAGACCGATCCTATTTTGCTGCTGTGGCTACTGCATGGCATACTTTTATGCCCGATAATGAAAGAGGAAAAGCTTTGTATAAATTGGTTAACGATGCTATTCAGACTGAGCGCAAGGAACATAATTTAGCAATGATGCATCAGTTCATTGAGCAATCGGAATCGGCTTTTTTGGATATCAATCTCCCCGATGAAAAAGGAAATATGAAAATGCTGTCTTCTTTGCGTGGTAATGTTATTCTGCTGGACTTTTCTGCTATGGGTATGGAAAATGCCAATGCCTATGTTTTCGAATTGCGGGAGTTATATAATGCTTATCATCAAAAAGGTTTGAACATATACAGCGTCAGTGTGGATGCCAATCAATACTTATGGGAAGATTCCGCTCACAATCTTCCATGGATAACCGTCAGAGGTGATGAAGAACAAACATCTGTAGCTCTTCGGACTTACAATGTACAGCAGGTTCCCACACTCTTTCTGTTCGATAAACAGGGGCAGATAGTCAGTCGTTACACCGATTTCTCTTCCTTAAAGAAAGATATAGAAGCATGCTTGCGCTAAACAACCTCAAGAAATGGGCAAGCAACATTGGTTTTGATGATTGTGGTGCCGCCATTGCTGTTCGTTTGGATGAAGACGCATTATTCTTGCAACAATGGATTAACAGCGGACATCACGGCTCAATGCTGTACATGCAAGAGAATTTTGAGAAACGGGTCAATCCTCAAGTTTTGGTTCCCGGGGCTAAAACAGTGGTGGTAGGGCTATTGAATTATTATGTGGCAGACAAACAACCCGTCGGAGCTCCCTATATAGCACAAAGCGGGATGGCTAAAGAGGATTACCATGTGGTGATGAAAGGGATGCTCTCTCGCTTGGAAGAGCAAATCGTAAAAGAAGGCGGTGACGATGTGGTGTCACACCAACATCAGCATCTGTTTTGTGACAGTGCACCTATTTTGGAGCGCCGTTGGGCACAACGGGCAGGATTGGGATGGATAGGAAAAAACCGACAATTCGTACACCCCCATTTGGGATCGTTTGTACATATAGGAATCTTGATTCTAAATGAGGAGTTAGACCACTATTCAACGGCTTTTGAAAATGATGGTTGCAACAATTGTGATATATGCAGAAAGAGTTGCCCTACCGGTGCATTGCGCGGTAACTTATTTGATGCCCGTAAATGCATCTCTTATCTCACTATAGAGCGTAAAGAAGAACTGGAAAACAAATACAAAAAAGTTGTTGCAGACAATCTGTACGGTTGTGATATTTGCGCCAAGGTATGCCCTTACAATCAAAACCTTCAACCAACGTCTCATCCTCAGTTGCAAGCCAATCCGAAACTTACGCAAATGACCGCTTCTGACTGGCTAAATACCTCACGGCGACAACGTCTCAAACTCCTGCATCGCTTGGCAAAATAAGTAATATATAAGTATAAATAAACCATATTCACAATGAAAAAATTTGATGAACTAAGCATTGCTCTTGCTTCCGACCATGCCGGATACAATCTCAAGCAAGAGGTCATGGCATTTTTGAAAAGCAAAGGCGTTACCTTGAAAGACTTTGGTTGTTTTTCAACGGAGAGTTGCGATTATCCTGATTTTGCCCACCCCATGGCGAGTGCTGTCGAAAACGGAGATTTTGACTACGGAATTACCATTTGCAGCACCGGTAACGGTATTTGTATGACAGCCAATAAGCATCAAGGCATACGAGCTGCTTTATGTTGGGATATTCCTTTGGCTCGTTTGGCACGCCAACATAACAATGCCAATGTACTCGGACTACCTGCCAACTTCATCTCTAAAGATTTGGCACTGCAAATGGTGGAGACCTTCTTCACTACTGATTTTGAAGGAGGCAGACATGAACGTCGGGTCAATAAAATTCCTTGCTAAAACATTTAAGTTCATATTACTCCCTGTTGACCGCACAGAAAGTGTGGAACCAATGTTGTTGTTGGCTCAGTTATTTGATAAGCTTGTTCGGCTGTCTGAAAAATTTTCATAAGCCTATATTCATTGCGATTGAACCGGCTGACTGGTGTATGCTTGGTTGTCCGGAATGTCCGGTGGGTATGGGTAAGGGCAAAGATAAAGAACATTTGCATCATCAGTTTTCTCTTCGCCAACTTCAAATCTTGCTTGATGATATAGGGGACTATCTTCACACTATTATTTTCCATTTCCAAGGGGAACCGCTTTTGAATAAACAACTGCCGGAATTGATTCAGTTGGCGAAACAAAGAAATATCTATACGATGCTTTCTACTAATGCACAACTGTTAAATAATGAATGGGCGGAAAGGTTGGTAAGAAGCGGGTTGGATAAGATTATAGTATCAATGGATGGAATTTCTCAAACTTCCTATGAAAAGTACAGAGTGGGAGGAAATGTACAGAAAGTGAAAGAAGCATTGAAATTTTTGTCAAAATATAAAACCACTTTCCATTCGCCCATTGAAATTGAATTGCAGATGCTGCGACTTAGAAGTAATGAAACGGAATGGAAAGAAGTGAGGAAAGGCTATAAAAAATGGGGAGCCACGGTATTATCAATGAAAACGGCTCAGTTTTATGATTACGAAAACGGAAATCCCCTTATGCCGACCAAAGAAAAATATGCTCGCTATAAAAAGGATAAAATGGGAAAATGGCATCTGAAAAAATCAATAAGGAATAGATGTTTGCGTTTATGGAGTGGTTGTGTGGTGGATGCGGAAGGAAATGTATTACCCTGTTGTTTTGACAAAAAACGTCGGTATTGTTTTGGAAATATCAATGAACAATCATTGAGTAAGATTTGGAAATCCGAACAGATGGATGAATTTAGAAAGACAATTCTTTCTAATAGAAGTAAATTTTCCATGTGCACTAATTGTACAGAATAACAATGAATAAGAAATTGATTAAACATTCTATCCTTCTTTGTGAAGATGATGTTGCCTTTGGAAATCTGCTTGCTGATTATCTTCAAGAGAAAGGATTCTTGTTAACCTATGTTCATGATGGGCAAGAGGGCTGGGAAAGGTTTTGTAACGGTTCTTTTGACCTGGTTCTAACTGACATCAGAATGCCTCGCAAGAATGGTATCGAGTTGATAGGAGACATACGGGAATCGGAATCGGAAGTACCTATTCTTGTGCTTACGGCGCTCAATTCTGTAGAAGATATTGTGAAAGGTTATGTCGCCGGTGCTGATGAATATGTAATTAAACCTTGTGCAATGGAGGTTTTACTTTGCAAGATAGATGCAATATTGAGGCGAAGTATGCGTCAAGAGAAAGTTATGCAAACGGAATTTAAGTTGGATGATCTGTATTTTGATTATGATAATCGCAGGTTATCTACTTCTGCCGGTGAGCATATTCTCTCATCCTATGATGCTGAGTTATTGCTACTTCTTCTACAGGCAGAAGGAAATCTGGTGGAGCGCAACCGTATTTTGAAAAATATTTGGCAATCGGATAGCCATTATGCATCCCGCTCACTCAATGTTTATATTAATCGTCTTCGTAATAATCTAAAAGAGACACCTTATATAGTTCAGAATGTACATGGCAAAGGTTATAAATTGGTGCACCGATGATTTGTGTATTTCAACTAAATAACGTATCTTTGCGCACATATTTTAAAAATATTAATTCAGTCGTTGGGCAATTAAACAACACACAAATAGTTGTGAAATGAGTATAAGGGGAATGTAGGAAAGAGAACAACAGAACATTTTGTAAAAAATATGAAAGGCTTACGATGTCCTTACATGGTCCTACAAAAGGCTTACTGAAATTTGTGGAAAAATAGAACATTTTTTATTTTTTTTAAGATTTACCATGTCCGCTACATGTCCGCTATATGTCCGCTACAAGTCCGCTCAATTTTTTTGAGGAAAAATAGAACATTTTATTATTTTTTTATTCTACCAATGTGTTAATTTATAATTTCTATGAAAAACGCACACCTTTGGAAGGCTATGGGCCTCAACACACTTATTTCCGTTGCTTTATTTGCAGTTCTTTTTGGAATTCTTTGGTTGATGGAATTCCTTATTGATGACATCACTCTCCTTAAATGGGATGATCCTGCATGGATTGTTGGCATTCCAGCAAGTGTGATAGGGGTCGCTTATATTCTCACAATCCGCGATCCCCAAAACTACACCGGCTTCTATGCAGGAATCATAATGTCGGCATTACTCGGAGTTCAGTTCACTATTCAACACAACTACGATAGCACTTTTCTTTATTTTTTTGTCTTTATTCCCTTCCAAATGATGTCAATCTACAAATGGAGTAGAGGAAAGAATGAAGGAGGTGCGAGTTTTGAACCCAAATTTCTTGACACCCCACGCTTTTGGCTTTCTGTTTTTATTATGCTTTCCATAACAATTGGCGACTATCTTCTTCAAACGTATGCTTTTCAGCAAAATGCTCTTTCAGAAAATATAGCGTCCAAACTATGTTGCGGACTGATGATATCTTCCTCTTTTCTTGCTAACTATTGGCTTATCTATCGCAAGAATGATGCATGGATTTACTGGTTTGTCTATAGTGTATCCGGAATAGTATTCTTTATTCTTATCAATAATATTTTCTCTATTGTTCTCTTCACTTTCTTTCTCGTTATCAATTCTATGGCAGGGGTTGCTTGGATACGCGGTACGTCTAAAGAAAACTATGGTTGGCTGATTGGGAAATAGATGAATTGTTTTTAGTTAAAGTTGGTATGGAACTTGTATTTGCTACAAATAATATTCATAAATTACAAGAGGCTCGATTGATACTTGGCGAGCGCGTCTCGTTGTGTAGCCTTCAGGATATAGGTTGTGATATTGACATACCT